>Ga0307995_1001237_pt1 | contig 16348 bp, 13 predicted proteins | sample EllFjometagen262_FD_203132 | JGI IMG/M metagenome (GOLD analysis project Ga0307995, IMG submission 203132) | Marine microbial communities from Ellis Fjord, Antarctic Ocean - #262 | ecosystem: Environmental > Aquatic > Marine > Unclassified | place: Southern Ocean | collected 2014-11-02
AAATCCAAATAAAAGGTCTTATGTAGGGAGATTTTATTCTTTGTATCATAGCTTATAAAGATACATATTTCTAAAAATATTTATTGTTTTTTTTTTAAAATATGTGAGGCTTTTTTTGAAAAATGTAATCTTTTTTGAATATCAAAAAAGGCCTTAGTTTCCTAATCGGTTAGAAGTCTACTGGATAAAGATTCCTTATTTTAGCTCTGTAATATATACAATGAAGACAAAACCTTTAATATTAGTCACCAACGACGATGGAATTACAGCACCTGGAATACGTGCTCTTATTGAAGTTATGAATGATATTGGTGATGTGGTCGTGGTTGCCCCAGATAGTCCTCAATCGGCAATGGGTCATGCAATTACTGTCAATTCTACTCTACATTCACATAAAATAAAAATTACAGACGGGCCTCAACAGGAATTTAGCTGTTCAGGAACTCCTGCAGATTGCGTTAAATTAGGTTTAAATGAGCTTTTAGATCGAAAACCTGATATATGTGTTTCAGGAATTAATCATGGATCTAATTCATCCATTAATGTTATTTATTCTGGAACTATGAGCGCCGCAATAGAAGCAGGAATTGAAGGAATTCCCGCTATTGGATTTTCACTTTTGGATTTTAGCTGGAATGCTGACTTTACCCCTTTAAAAAAATTCATTAAACAAATTACCTTAGAGGCTTTAGAAAAAGGCATTCCAAAAGATGTAGTTTTTAATGTTAACTTTCCTAAGCTGAAAGAAAAAGAAATTAAAGGAATTAGAATTTGTCGTCAGGCGAAAGCCAATTGGATTGAAAAATTTGATAAAAGAACTAATCCAATGGGGAGCGAATACTATTGGCTAACAGGAACTTTTGTAAATGAAGACAAAGGTGAAGATACTGATGAATGGGCACTTAGCCAGGGCTATATCTCAATCGTTCCAATCCAGTTTGATTTAACTGCACATCACACTATTCAAGAACTTGACACATGGAATTTATAAAAGACAAATTATTTTATTTTGGTATTGTTGCTGGTCTACTATGGACAAGCTTTGGGGTGCTTCTTCTTGTTTATTTCCTGTCGGACGCAGCAATAAATGAAAGTATATTTTTTTTACATCAACAGAAAAGACTAGGAGGATTTATATCATTAGCCGCTTTAATTAATTTACCTATTTTTTTTATTGCGCTTAGAACGAATAAAGTTTCATTTGCTGCTGGTATTGTTGTTATTTCTTTAGTAACGGTTTTACTAATTGCTCTTTTAAAAATAAACGTTTAATATTTAAAAGTGAAATATTATCTCATTTCAGGGGAGGCTTCAGGGGATTTGCATGGAGCAAATCTCATTAACGCTTTAAAAAAAACAGATCCTAAATCTGAATTTAGAGCATGGGGGGGTGATTTAATGAATCAAGCAGGAGCCGATTTAGTAAAACATTATAAAGAATTAGCTTTTATGGGTTTTTGGGAGGTTATTTCAAACTTACCAACTATTTTAAGTAACCTAAAGAAATGTAAAAAAGACTTAATTCAGTTTCAGCCTGATGTAATTATTTATATTGATTATCCTGGTTTTAATCTACGTATTGCAAAATGGGCTAAATCTAAGGGTTTCTTAAACCATTACTACATTAGTCCTCAAGTCTGGGCATGGAAAGAAAATCGCGTTCAAATCATGAAGCAATCTCTAGATGCCTTATATGTGATTTTGCCTTTTGAAAAAAAATACTTTGAGAAGAAACATCAATTTGATGTTGACTATGTCGGTCATCCGTTGATAGATTATATTTCAAAACACGCTAAAAATGAAACCTTTTTACAAAATAATCAATTAGAAGGTAAACCCATAATTGCTTTGCTGCCTGGAAGTAGGGTGCAAGAAATTAGTAAAATGTTACCTCTTTTTATTTCGGTTTCAGAACGTTTTAAAGAATATCAGTTTGTGATTGCGGGAGCGCCTGGTATTGATTCAGTTCAATATCAACCATATCTAACGAATTCCTCATTAAAAATAGTAAAAGAGGTTACTTATGACTTATTACAACATAGCAGTCTAGCTTTAGTCACGAGCGGAACAGCAACTTTAGAGGCCGCATTATTCAACGTTCCACAATTGGTGTGTTATAGAACAAGTAAGATTAACTATTGGATTGGAAAAAGAATCGTTAAACTATCCTACATTTCTTTAGTAAACCTAATTTTAAATCGTTTTGCAGTAACAGAGCTTATTCAACAAAATTGTACAGTAAGTAATATATCGAAGGAATTAGATTTATTGTTGGATTTTAAAAGACAGAAAGAAATGCGGAAAGCCTATTTAGAAATGAAGCGTTATTTGGGTGATGGGGAAGCAAGCATGAAAACAGCTTCTTTGATTTATAAACGGATCACAAAAAATTGATTGATAAATAATCACTTTTAGTGGTATGCTAGATAGAGCAAATTTGTTGTGTCTTTTTAAAAAAAATGAAATAAGATTTATCCTCTAAAGCGAGGAATAAAACTATCTCTATATTTCTTAAAATCTTCAGGTTTAGAAAAAACCTGATAATCTCCCTGTTTTATCATTTTAAGAAACAGCTCCAATTGCTGAGGTTTTTGATAACCAACTACAGGCATAATCGGGTCTCCATTTTCACTAAAAAAAACCATTGTTGGATAACCTTTTATATCTAAAAATTGAGTGAATTGATGAGTAGTATTTCTTCCCTTTCTCGAAGAATCAAAACTAGGATTGTTAAAGGTCTGATCAAAGAAATTAATCACTTCTTGTCCTTCGGCATTAAATTTAACCGCATAAAAATGCTCACTTATATATCTAGATACATCTGGATTTTGAAAGGTGTTTTTATCTAAAAGCTTACAAGGTCCACACCAATCCGTATAAACATCCATAAATATTTTTTTGGGTTCTGCTTTCTGAGCCCTTAAAGCATCGTCAAATGACATCCACTCTATTTTCTGAGCAAAGACTGGATTTGATATAAACAAAAAAGATGTTAAAATAAATAGGGAATTTCTCATGAGTTAAAAATAGATTACTATTTATTTGTTATTAAACTATACTGTTGAAAGATCTTCGGCACCATGAGTCAATCGTTTTAATGGTTTCAATAGTAAAATAACCAGAATTCCAATTAGTGTGCAAAATATAAGTATTCCGGTAAATATTTGTTTTTCACCAGCTGTTTCAGCATAACCACCGATGCTTGCAGATAATTTATTGCCTAAACCTGTTGCAGCCCAGTAAAGCCCCATTATAGATGCTGCATATTTTACTGGAGCAAGTTTTGTTATAAAAGAAAGTGAGACCGGAGAAGCACATAACTCACCTATAGTATGAAATAGGTATGCTAACACAAGCCAATACATTGCTGACTTTCCAGCAACCTCATAATCCATAGCTGCAAAACGCATAAATAAAAACCCCCAACCCATTATTAAAATTCCTATTGCAATTTTGTATAGAGAAGAAGCCTCTTTTCCTTTTAGTTTCCGGCGCATCCAAAATCCCCCTACTAAAACAGCTAGAGTAATTATAAAAAATGAATTTAAAGACTGGAACCAAGAAGCTGGAATTTCAATTCCTAAAAGCATTCGATCTGTTTTTTGCTTAGCATATAAATTCATTAGACCACCTGCTTGTTCGAAAGCACCCCAAAAAACAATAATAAGTAAAAATGAAATAAGTAATACTTTAACTCTGTCTTTTTCAATAGGAGTTAAATTTCTTTTTCTAAGTTCATTGTCTGGATGTGAGTCTTTTCCAATAAAATCTCCAATACCAACCAAATATTTTTGCCCATAGGAATAAGTTAATTGACCAATAAACATTCCTATTGCAGCTAATCCAAAGCCATAGTGCCAATTATAAGTTTCGCCAACCCATCCGCATAGAATTGGAGCAGCAAAACCTCCTATATTAATTCCCATATAAAAAATATAAAAACCCAAATCTCTTCTTTCATCTCCTTTTGGATAAAGCCCTCCTACCATACTTGAAATATTGGGTTTTAAGCCACCTACACCAAGAATGACAAAAAAGCAACCTAAATAAAAACTAAATTCAGTATCAAAAGCTAAAATGGTGTGACCTATACAAAGCAAAAAACCCCCTAACATGACTGTTTTTTTTTGCCCTAAAAAATTGTCTGCAATCCACCCCCCTGGAACTGAGGCTAAATAGACCAACATGGTATACCATCCATAAAGAGCGATGGCTTCCGAATTGGTCCATCCAAAACCAGGATTGTCAGTATTTGTTTTAGCTACTAAAAAAAGAGTGAATAATGCTCGCATTCCATAATACGAAAATCGCTCCCACATTTCAGTAAAAAAAAGAACGTATAGGCCTAAAGGATGACCAAATAGAGTTTTAGACTCATTTTGGACAAGTGATTTTTCAGCTATCATAAATATTGTATTTCTATAAATTTTGAATTATAAAGTTAGTCATTTTAGTGTATAAGTGCTTATGAGTATTTCCGCCATAAATTCCATGATTTTTGTCAGGATAAATCATCCATTCAAATTGTTTGTCTGCTTGAATAAGTGATTCCACCATCCGCATGGTATTTTGTAAATGAACATTATCATCACCAGAACCATGAATTATTAAAAAATCTCCTTTAAGCTCACTTGCATAATTTAAAGGGGAATTTAAATCATACCCTTCAGGATTTTCCTGAGGTGTTCGCATAAAACGTTCTGTATATATAGTATCATAAAAGCGCCAATTAGTTACTGGTGCCACTGCAATTGCAAATGAAAAAATGTCATTGCCTGTTAGCAAACAATGTGTTGCCATATGTCCTCCAAAACTCCATCCCCAAATTCCAATTCGAGAAACATCCACATAAGGCAATTTACCAAGTTTTTTTGCAACAGTAATTTGATCTAAACTCTCGTATTTAACTAAATTAAGATAAGTTGATTTTTTAAAATCTGCTCCTTTAAATCCAGTTCCTCGTCCATCAACACAAGCAATGATATATCCTTTATTTGCCAAATATTTATGCCATAAATCTCTATTATCACCCCAACGATTTGCGACTTCTTGAGATCCAGGTCCGGAATATTGAAATAAAAGCAATGGATATTTTTTGTTTGGATCAAAATCTGCAGGTTTAATCATCCACATATTTAAAGATTCTCCATTTATATCTATAGTAGAAAAATCCTTTTGTGAATATTCGAAAACTCTCAATTTTTCTAAAAGTGCATTGTTATCAAGTAGTTGACGTATAGGTTTATTTTTTTGTGTTTCATACAATGAATAAATAGGTGGGGTGAGTTCATCAGAATAGGAATGAATATAGTATTTACCATCTTTACTAAATGTTGCTCCGTTTGTCCCTTTAGTCGGCTGCAAGGTTCTTTTCCCTTTTCCATTAAGTTTGATCGCATAAACTCCTCTTTCTGTGCTACTCCCTTCTACAGATTGAAAGTATATTTCATTGCTTTTTCTGTTATATTCAAAAACAGAAGTAACTTCCCACTCTCCTTTAGTGACTTGTTTTAAAAGCTGTCCATTTTTATTATAGTGATATATATGGTTGAAGCCATTTCGTTCACTTGTCCATAGAAAACTATTGTCTTCCAAAAACTTAAGATCGTCATGAATGCTTACATAAGCCTTATCTTGCTCTTCAAGGAGCAGTTGCATTGACTTTTTATTAGTATCCCAACGCCACATTTTTAAATTATTTTGATGTCTATTTAGAGTTTGGATAATAATACTGTGACTACCTCCAGCATATTTTATTCTTGGAATATAATAAGGGTCTCCTTCTTTAAATCTTATTCTGTCTTTTTGTGAAGTATCAAAATTATAAACATATAAATCTATTTTGGAGTTCTCCTGACCAGCTTTTGGATATCGAAACATATAGGGAAACTGGTACAAATCATTTCCATAAATATCCATAGAAAAAATAGGTACCTTAGTTTCATCAAATCTCATATAAACTAACTTCTTGGAATTAGGACTCCAGTCAAATGCGCGAACAAAACCAAATTCTTCTTCATAAACCCAATCCGTAATTCCATTAAGAATTTGGTAATCACCGTCATAAGTGATTTGATAAACAAGCTTACTGTTGAGGTCTTTAATGAATAGGTTACGACGGAATACATATCCTATTTTTGAGGCATCAGGTGAAAATAAGGGCTCTTGAATTTTATCTTCAGATACTTTTTGAAGTGTTTTAGTAGCTCTTTCATAAATCCAATAAACAGCTTGTTTAGATCTTCTATAAATTGGATCAACTAGAGTTTCTATTAATAGTTTTGATTCATCTTTTGAAAATGAATAACCTGAAATTTTCTTGATTTCTAGATGATTTTCTGTATTTATCAAAATAGTGCCTTTACTTGGCGTAGCATATTCATAGCGAACTACTTTAGTGCTATTCCCCTCAAGAACCGTGTAATGAGATCCATTATTAAGAGAACGAATAGATTCCAGTCGATTTGGAGAATATTGATTTTTCCAAAGTTTATCAAGTGATAGTTTAGATTGCTGTGCAAATGCAACAGTAATGCAAAAAATAAATAAAATAGTTTTTCTCATGGTAAAAATGATTTGAAAAGCAATTTAGGAAAAACTAATTAATGAACTTTTGAAAGGGATTCAAATTCTATATCTTTATAAAAAATACTACAATGAATAAAAGGATCGAGGGTTTTTCTAAATTAACCAAAAAGGAAAAAATTGACTGGATCACTAATACACATTTTGCCTTTCCTGAAGAGGCGGGTGCAAAACTTGAATCTTATTGGAATTCAGATTTCAAATTACAAAAACGACATGACGAGTTTATTGAAAATACTTTATCGAATTTTTATTTGCCTTTAGGTGTTGCCCCTAATTTCATCATTAATAACACCGAATATACTTTACCTATAGTTATTGAGGAAAGTTCTGTAGTAGCTGCCGCTGGAAATGCGGCAAAATTTTGGAGTAAAAGAGGGGGGTTTAAGGCCAAAGTAATAGATACAGTTAAGTTAGGTCATGTCCATTTTATTTTTGAGGGAAGCTTTATAGAATTAGAAACTTTTTTTATCAAAAAAAAATCTGAATTGCTCAAAGCCACAAAAGCTTTAACTCAAAATATGGAGAAACGAGGTGGAGGCATTATAGACATTCAACTAATTGACAAATCCGATTCTCTAAAAGATTACTACCAACTTCAAGCTAACTTTAAAACAGCAGATGCAATGGGAGCTAATTTTATAAATTCTTGTTTGGAATGTTTGGCGGATAAATTTCAAAAACTTGTTCAAATAGAACCTTCTTTTCATCAAATAGAACTGGATATTGTTATGAGCATCCTTTCCAACTATGTTCCAGAATGTCTGGTGCAAGCTGAAGTATCCTGTAAACTTGAAAATTTGGAACCTCAAGAAGGAATGTCAGGAGCTGTATTTGCGAAAAAAATCATTCAAGCTATAAATATTGCTAACTGTGAACCCTATCGTGCTGTAACTCACAATAAAGGAATTATGAATGGAGTCGATGGATTGATTTTGGCAACTGGAAATGATTTTAGAGCTATTGAAGCAGGTGTTCATGCATATGCAGCAAGATCTGGTCATTACCGCTCTCTTAGTAGTGCTAGAATTGAAAAAAATCAGTTTATAATGGAAGTTACTCTTCCCCTAGCCCTTGGAACAGTTGGAGGTTTAACTAAACTTCATCCTCTAGTGGTATGGAGCATGGAACTTTTAGGAAATCCAGACGCTAAAACCTTAATGAAAATTGTTGCTGTAGCAGGTCTTGCTCAAAATTTTGCTGCCTTAAGATCATTAGTTACATCTGGTATTCAAAAAGGACATATGAAAATGCATTTACTTAATATTTTAAATCAATTCAAAGCCAATAACTTTCAAAAAGAAGCTGCTTTAACTTATTTTAAAACAAATACAGTAAGCGTAAAAGCTGTTGATGATTTTCTTCAAAAAAAGCATTAATGTCAAAATTCTTTTATAGTCATGGGAAACTTTTACTTACAGGAGAATATGCTGTGCTTAGAGGAGCAAAATCTCTGGCAATACCATGTAAAAAAGGACAAAGATTAATTGTTAAAGATGATAATTCTGAACACCTAGTTTGGAAAAGTTTTGACCAAAATGACTTATTATGGTTTGAAATTAAATTTAAGCTTCCTTCTTTGGAAATTGAAGAAACGACAGACTCTAAAGTTGCGTTGCGACTGAAAGAGATTTTAATTTCTGCTAAAAACAAGAATTCCTCTTTTTTAAATAGAGGAGCTCAGGTAGAGGTGTATTTAGAATTTGATCGAGGATGGGGCCTAGGAAGTTCTTCTACTCTCATTTCCAACATCGCAAATTGGGCAAATGTCAATCCATATGAATTATTAGAAAATAGTTTTGGTGGAAGTGGATATGATTTAGCATGTGCACAAGCGAGTGGACCCATTTGTTTCACTCGAAATAAATACACCCCAAAAATTGAAGGCGTTTCTTTTTATCCGCCTTTTTCGAAAAAATTATTTTTTGTCTATCTCAATCAAAAACAAAGTAGTTTAAAAGCCATTCAAACTTTTAAAATTGATGCTCTAACAAAATATTTTATAAATAAAATCAACAAAATAACCGAGGATATCATAGGATGCAGAAGTCAAGAGAAATTTAATCTACTATTATTGGAACACGAAGCTCTATTGGCTTCAATACTTAATAAAACTACTGTACAGAAACTTTATTTTAAAGACTTTAAAGGTGTGGTTAAGAGCTTAGGGGCATGGGGTGGAGATTTTGTATTGGCCTCAGGAGATAATACTACTATTAAATATTTCAAGGACAAAGGTTTTCAAACTATAATTCCATTTGAAGAAATGATTTACAAGAATCATTAATCCATCTTTATTTTTAAAAAAACGATCTTAAGATAGTTTTTTTATGGTTTAAATTAACATGTATTAATAATACAGAGATCTATTATCATCAATTGAAGCGGCAGACTCCAAAGCTTTGAATATACTTTCAGATAACCTTTCGCTTTCACTTTGTCTTATATTACTAGCATAATCAGCATAGCTATCTCTATCTAACTCTTCAGATATATTCTTTTTTAATAAAAGAACTTTATATACCCCTTTATTTCCTTTGATTAATCGAGAGGTAGTGCCTTCCATCATAGCAAAGGCTACACCAACAATATAAGGTTCGTTTCCAACGCCTACAATGGATGGGTTTTTTTGATTAATTACTGATGCAGTTTCAATGCTTATATCTTCTAATTCAGCCAAGGTTTCTAGTGTAATTTTATCTTTAAATTGTTCTATAATTAATTCTGCTTTTTTATCTTTCTTTAAAATTTCTCTTATTTGAGATCCCACTTCGTCTATATTTGTAAGTCCTTCTTTTAATTTAGATGTAAGTTGAACAACTGCATAACCTCCATTGCTAATTGAAAACCTTTTAATATCTCCTACTTTGGTGCCATCTTCAAAAGCCCAACGAACTATAGTCCGTTGTTGTGGTAATCCTGGTAAATTTTCTTCCAATACTGTGACTTGTTTAACAGGTATTACACCATATTTACTTTTTCCTGCAAGTTCAATGAAATTTCCATTTTCATTTCCGTCCATTTCAAATTGAGTGGCATTTCTAAATATTTCATTTGAAGTTTTATCTGAAGGAACTGCTGCTGCGACTACATCTGCAATAAGTGCTAAATCATCTTTATCTGTTACTTTAATAACATGAAAACCAAACTCGGTTTCAACTAACCCAAGACGTCCAACTCTATTTTTACTTACAAAGTCATGAAATTCTTGAGCCATTTCTCCTTCGCGGAAGAAGCCTAAATCTCCTCCACGATTCTTAGTAGGACCATCTGAATATTGGAGCGCCAAGTCTTCAAATTTATCTGAGCTTCGTTTGACTATTTTTAAGATTCGATTAGCTTCAAGTCTTGCTTCTTTTTTGGAACGTGTGATAGAGGCATTTGCTCGGGTAGCGTCTTTATAAGTTAATAAAATGTGACTAGCTCTGAGAGAAGCGTTTTCTTTAAGGTCAATCAATCTTGAGATTTTAAATTCTTTTCCGTCTTGGTAAGGTCCAAATACTTCCCCTGGTGTCAACTTAAATAGAATGTCTGCATATTCATTATTCAATTCCCCTCTTGCTTTATAAATGGAATCAAAAGAAACTTCAGAATACTGATCTACAAAATCTGTGATTTTATTTGTTTTTTTAAATCCTTCTAAAGTATCTGTTAATTTAGAAACATCATTGTATGATATTCGTTGCTCCTTAAGCTCATCAAGACGCAATCGAATTCTAGATAGATCTTCTTCTGTTGGCGATTCTCTAAAGGCAACATATTGAATATTACGCGAAGCATCTCTTTTGAATTTCTCTTTATTTTCTTTTATATAGTTTTTAACTTCTATATCAGAAACATTTACCAAACTATCTGGAATGATTTCAAAAGGAAGTTGAACAAACTGAATGTTGATGTTATCATTTTCTAAGTGATATCTTGATTCAGTCTCAGTTTTTGTCATTCCTGAACTGGCTTTAATAAGATCTAAATAAATTCTTTGTTTGGCTACTCCAATTATACTTTGTTCTTGATATTTCCAATTTTCATATGCTGATGGATTTTCAGCTTTCATCTGAGCAATATAATTTGTGAAAATTCCAAAGTCAAAGAAACCAGCTTCATTTTGAAAATTAGGATTACTTATAACATTTTCATCAGAACTAATAATTTGTTCAAGCTGGTCTTTTCCAGCGTCAATTCCTAGGGATTCAAATTGTTGATCAAAAATGGTGTTTCTCAATGCTTGATTCCATACTAATTGAACGGATTGCAAGGATGAATAGTTATAAGTTCTTTCTGTTTGTTCAACCATCTGACGGAAAAAATCTACATCTATTTTTTCGTCATTGATCACCCCTATTGGATCTGTAGGTTCTGTATTAGAAGAACTTCCATCGAGTACTCCTGATATTACAAAAGCGAAAAGAGCCATCCCAATTACTAAAATCAAAAAGATGGATCGCTGTCTAATTTTTCCTAAAACGGCCATATATGCTATTTATGATAGTTTGCGAAATTAAGGTATTACTTTGAATTAAGAAAGCGCATTGCCTTTAAAAGTGTATGTTTAATTTTGTTCATTTTTGATTAAAATGATTTGTTCAATTTTAGTTGCTGAAACTTTTTTAATTTTAAAAGTATAAGGATCCATTTCAATTGCTTCATCTTTAACAGGAATTTCTCCAGTAATGTATGCAATCAAACCTCCTAAAGTTTCATAATACTCACTTTCGGGCAAAGATAAGTTATACTTTTGGTTAAGATAATCTACTTCAAGTCGAGCAGAAAAATCAAAGGTGTTTTTATCAATTTTATTTTCAAAGTGTTCTATGGTGTCGTGCTCATCTTCTATCTCCCCAAATAATTCTTCAACTATATCCTCAACAGTAACTATTCCAGAAGTTCCTCCATATTCATCAATCACAACTGCAATACTTTTATGTTGACGTGTCAATGATTTTAAAACATCATTTACTAGCATTGTCTCAGTAACAAAAGTTACAGGGAGTAGTATTTTTTTTAAAGATTTTGGTTTTTTTATCATTTCAAAGGCGTGGATATACCCTAAAACATTATCAATAGTTTTTTTATATATAGGGATTTTTGATAAACCTGTTGATATAAACAAGGCTTTTAAATCCTCTAAAGATGTTTCTTCTTCAACAGCTATTAATTCTGTTCTTGGAACCATAGCCTCTCTGGCTTTTACTTCTGAGAAATCTAGAGCGTTTTGAAAAATCTGTATTTCTGAGTCTAGATTTTCTTTATCGTTAGAAGATTCTAGCTGTTCTTCTATATAATTTCCTAACTCCACTTTTGAAAAAGAAAGCTGGACTTCATCAGAGTCAGTTTTAAAAAATCGCTGTAAAATAAGATCTGTAAAATTTATAATAAAATACGTTATAGGAAAAAATAGATAATAAAATACGGCTACCGGAAGTGCAAATATTTTAATAAATGTATTTGCATAAAGCTGAAAAAAAACTTTAGGTAAAAATTCAGCTGTTAATAGAATGATCCCAGTAGAAATAATAGATTGATAAAATACAATAAGTAAGCCAGCTTCGCCAGTTAATAAAGTTTGAGGGTAAAAAATCTGAAGTATTCTATCTCCCATGAAAATACCATACAGCACTAGGGCTATATTATTCCCAAGAAGCATACTTGCAATGAATCTAGAAGGTTTTTCTGTAATACTTTTTAGTATTTTAGCTTTATATCCACCTTGGAGCTTCTCAATTTCTAAATAAATTCGGTTAGAAGAAACAAAGGCGATTTCCATACCTGAAAAAAAAGCAGAAAGAATCAAACAAATGACAATAACAATGTCAGTGATTATCATTTAGATTTATTAGATCTGTGATTAAATTTTTTTCTGTAATATCTTCTAAATAAAGTCATAAAGGTAGACAGACATGCAAAACCAATAAAAAGATATGCCTTAGGGGGGTCAGAGTTCCACAAAGAAATTGCTTCAAAGCTAGAAAGTATAGCAATAACAAAATATAAAATTTCTGAAATCCGAAAATTTTTCATTTGTATTATAAAGTATCTAAGGGCTCTGAAACCAAAATAGTTCCGATTAAAGCTCCTGTTTGAAATTTAGTGAAATCTTTGTTGGTATCCAATCTAAAGGCTTCAAAATCGTAATCCATATCTTGAAAAGTAAAAGGTTCTTCGGTAAAAAGCCATTCCATTTCTGCATCCCAAAACAATTGATCTGTTTTTAAAATCGACCCTTCATGAGACTTCAGCTCAACGTTCCCCTTAAGATCAATAAGCTTTGTGTCGTTATAGAGAATGCCATAATCTGCAATGACTTCATTTTCATTTCCAAAATCATCATAAAAAAGAACTTTTAATCCTTCGGGGAATTCTGCATATCTAAAACTTAAGTTAGTATAATCTATGTGTTTTGGTGCGGTTAAAATAGCTTGTATTTTAATAGAGTCCGTATAAACCATTCGGATATTAATTGCTGTGCCAAGAGGATTTTGACGATCTATATTAAGTTCTTTAAGTAATTGAGTATTGTCCTCACAAGAAATAAAAATGGCAATGAAATAAACCAGAACCATTTTGTTTAAAAGAATTAAAACAGCTTTCATTTAAAGTTTAGGCACTGTAACACTAGTATTGATCCAACAATCAAATTTTATAATAGTACCTTGATTACCTTCAGTAAATATATCTGTTTTACTAGGTGCTCTACCTGCATAGCTTGCTACAGTTTGTTTTGCTATTTTTTTAAGTGAGGCATCTACTTGACCCGCTTTACGAGCTGTGCTGGCAGCCAACCAGTATACAGCTCTTTTATTAAATTGGGAATCTCCACATTGGTTTGCACTATTTGCATACAATCCGGCAATTAGAAGATATGCTCTTCCTAAAGATGGTTGAAAGCCTAATGCTTTTTTTGCATAACTTCTTGCAGAAGATTTTCGTCCTGCCTTTTTAAATTTTACAGCAATCTTCATTAAGATTTTGGCTTTTCTATAATTATTCAATTCTAAAACAATTGATTCTTCATAATACTTTAATGCTTGGTCACTTTTTCCACGCTTATCTTTCAATAATCCCAAATAGTAAGCTGAGTCAGCAGATGGCTCTATAGCATGAAGCGCTTCTACTAGAGTTACAAAAAGAGGGTCATCCGAACATTCCTTACTGTCCATTCTACTTGCAGCACGTTTTAACCAAACTGAATCTGACTTGTTCGCTTCAAAATTTCTTTGGTATAGAGGTATTAAGTTTTGACAAGTTGCCTCTTTGACTATTATTTTATCAAAATTTGATAAATAGGTTCCAATTGCATTTGAATTTATATTGTAAGCTCTTTTGTTTCTAGTTTCTTTAATTGATAGTGGAGTTCCTAACTCCTCTTTTTTTAGTATTATGTCCAACTTTTTAGAAAGTTCAATGCTTTCAAATTCAAATTTTTCTGAGATTTCTTCATATTTATTAAAAAGAAGTTCAGTGGTTACTTCTTCATCACCAGATTGATATCGATTATAAAGTGTTTTAAAATAGTTATATAAAAGCTTTGGATTAGTAAAGCTGGCTGCATCTTTAGTGTAAGCTTCATCGAATATTTCATATATTTCTTTAATGTCTGCCATTTTATGGTCCAAAAGAGCTTGAGCTTTTTTACTCGTAATATCTCCTATAACGTTTTTGTTTTTGTTTTTTGGAAAATACTTTATCCATTCGCCATAAAGCTGAATCAAATCATTTTTAGAAGCTTCTATTTCTTCTGAAGTTCCGTTCTTAATTAGGTTTTTTAAAATACGTTCTCCATATGAGTAAACGGCAGCATTAATCGAAGGGCAATTTTGTCTAACATTCATCCAAGGTTCGTAAGCGGCTTTGAAGTTTTTTACTTTTGTGTACTCTGCAAAAATAGATAAATCTTGCATACACAAATCTGTACTTTGCGCCCAAATAAAACTTGAGTAAATAATTCCTAAAAATAAAAATCCTGCAAAATAAATCTTTTTCATTATTTTAAATTTTAATTATACTTTCTTTTTAAGAACCAAACATCATTTAAAGATAATCCGATTCTTAAAGCTATCATTCTTTCTTTAAGTAATCCTGAATCAGTTTGTCCACGTTGACTGATTTCAAAACCAATATTTGCATTGGAAAGATTTCCCAATGGCAAGCCTAAGCCAAAAGATACACCAGTTTCTTTTAAAGGAATATCATTAACTATAAGACTCATTTGCTCTGTTCTGAAACCAAATCGATAAACTACTCGACTCCAAAAACTAGTCAATGACGTATAATTTGGTATATAATATCCTCCAACTGTCCACTGTTTTGCGTCTTTATAGCTGATGTTTTCACGGACATAAAACTCGTTACTAAAGTTAGCAGATTTTGTCATATTTCTTTGAATACCTAGAAACCATTTTTTGTTTTTTCCAAAACCCATTCCAGAACGATTAGTTTCGGAAACATCCAAAACAGTTTTTTCTAAACCTGATGGCTGTAAATTAATTTCAACAAAATCCGATACAGATTCCAAAGAAAGTGATTGTGTGTAAAAAAGTCTATTGTTTTGAGAATTTAAAGGAGCTTCAGGTTGATGGCTGTACATTCCTTGAAAAGTATATTTTTTTTTGATTGGAATATTTACTTGTGCAGAAAACTGATAATTTAGTCCTGAGAGACTTGATTGATTTGTTAAAAAAGTTCCGTTATCTATTCCTTCAACATATTGACCTGTTCTATAAAATAAAGTTCCAAAATTATAATTTACAGTAGCTCCTAAAGCAAAATATTTTGCGATTGGAAAGCCTACAGAAAGATAAGCCTGGTTAATTCCACCTGTAGCTTCATACCGGTTTAAAATTTCTAAATTATTTATTTCAGAAATTCCTTCAATACGATAACCGACTGAGGTGAAAGGAATAATTCCAAAACCAAAACCAAAAATTCCTGCAGGGATACTAACGGAAAAGTAATCGAGTGATGCAGTATCAGTGTTTTGGGAAGTAGTATCTGATGCCAGATTATTACTCTTATAATGAACACCTACCGAGAAAGTTGTTAATTTAAGAAAACCATAACTAGCAGGATTGTTTAAATTTGCATGAATAGAGTCTGTAAAAACATCTAATCCTCCCATGTGCCTTGCGGCCTGAGTTCCATTAAAGTTTCGCTCGCCTAATCCTCCAGAAGAATATGGAGAAGTAGAACCATTTTGAGCTGTAAGAACACTGGAAACAAAAACCAGAATTAAAAGCAATTTATATTTTTTCATGAAGATGTATTCATTGCTAAAATGTGATTTAAACCTTTTGCTAAAAAATTTGAATGGGCAAATATGCTATTTTTTAATGATTTAGGCAACCTTTCAGCGTCTCCACCTGTTAAAATAATAGTTAAATTCTCAAAAGTTTGATTACACTTTTCAATATTGCCAACTAATTCATTTAAAATTCCATAATATACTCCTGAATGAAGTGCAGATAGTGTAGAAGTTCCTATAAAATTTTCAGTTTGTTTGAATTTAGTCAAAGGCAGTTTACCAGAATATTCATGCATGCCTTTGTAACGCATCTCAAAGCCAGGACTAATAGACCCTCCCCAATGAACATTTTGTTTATCAAGAATATCATAAGTTATGCAACTACCTAGATCAATCACCAATCTGTTTTTTTCTGGATGCAACTGGCAACAAGCTGCAAGCAGGGCAACACGATCTGATCCTAATTGTTTTGAAGGAGAATATTTAGTTATAAAAGGAAGCTTTAGATCTGTCGTACAATGCAAA
>Ga0307995_1001239_pt1 | contig 16331 bp, 5 predicted proteins | sample EllFjometagen262_FD_203132 | JGI IMG/M metagenome (GOLD analysis project Ga0307995, IMG submission 203132) | Marine microbial communities from Ellis Fjord, Antarctic Ocean - #262 | ecosystem: Environmental > Aquatic > Marine > Unclassified | place: Southern Ocean | collected 2014-11-02
GATAAGCCCATTGCGACCGCAGCCTGAGCCGCCGCCCCGTCTGCTGAAATAGTCGCCGCATCCATACGCCGGCCCGTAATCAAATAGTGCATACGTTCCTGCTCCGACATAGCCTCAGAACTAAACAGCTGTACCCGAGGATCAGCCAACGGGCCGTCAACCAACACGCCAACCGTATCGCCTGCATTTGTCTGGCGGCGCTCGGCGCGCAAGCGCAGGTAGGGCTTATCCAGGGGACCGTTAAACTCCAAACGCCCATCTTCTACCAACAAGTCCTGTCCGTATGCGCGCCAGCGGCCATCAACGATGCCAACACTACCTCTTGCGAGGAGATCACCGCCAGCGGGTTTTTCTAATTCACCTGAGCCAAACAAGCTGCCAACAAGCCCGTATCCCTTAAAGCGCACAGCCTCACCTAAGCGCACAGTAATGGCTGAAGAAAACAGCATATTGGTCTCCTGCCGTGGCTGTTCACCAACAATTTGTGTATCCAGCGACACACTCACAACATCAGGACTACCCGAGACATGTGATAAATTAATCAGACCACTGGGTATATAAATATCACCCTGCAGGTGAGTGCGCTGTGGTGAAGCGGTTAAGGTTAGATCGGGTACTAACTGCAAAGAGACCCCAGGCAACGGTGTGATATTCAGTTCGTCCGACAATAGCTGAAACTGTGCCTGCCACTCAGGCGTGCGCCAATCAATCGTCCCACTAAGTTGCGCAGGCCCGCCCTCAGCAGCGACGTGTCCCTGTAGCTTGGCCTGTTGCCCCAACAACTCCAATTGCAGCCGCGAACTGGCAAACAAACCTGTTTCGCCAATAATACCTAATTGGCCATCGCTGACGCTTACCTTGCCTGTGACCCAAGGACGACCATTTTGTATGCGTGCACGCAGGTTGACATCAAGATTACCTGACAGCTGGCCCAGAGCAGGATATAGCTGCCGTAATGGCGCCAGATCAATCGCTGCACCGCGCACCGTCACAGCCTGCTTTGCCAAATCAACACTACCTTGCAAGGCGCCATATTCTGCAATGCGCGTTTGCCAGTCGACCACCGGCGTGTCGGCGACATTCACCACTTTGGCGCCCGGCGATACCGCGGCACGACGCGTCACTTGAACCTGAATATCTGCGTCACCGGTCAGATTAGCGTTGCTGCCTATGTAACCGTCAAACCATGCTAGTGGTACGTTGCCCAAGTCAAAGCGCAGCTCAGAGTAGGCGTTAGCTGATAAAACAAATGCGTCAGTAAGACAAAGCTGCAAATCAGCGTTTGTCTGTTCCTGAAAGCAGACAGGTGATACCGATAATTGACCCTGCTGTAACTGCAGAAGATGGCCTGGAGTCTGTTGTAATACCCACTCGGATGCTGGCGTCCAATTCGTCGCCGGCAGGGTTGCTGAACCATTCGCGCAGAATAACCGCACCGGTTGATCAACCCTGTCTAATTGCAACCGACACTGCAGCTGTAATGCCGCACCGGCAACATCACTTAAAACATCGTTGTCATTTTTATCAACAATCAATTCTTGTGCCTGCGCATTGATGGTAACGGCATAGCCACCACCCGCCTCTTTCAATTTACCCTGCGCACGCGCATGTCCAGATAATGGCAGATAGTCGGATAGCGCCGGCGTTGTTAATGACCAATCTATGCCACCATCTGCCAGACTACCCTGCAAAGACAACAAGCTTGCACCGTGGGAGATTTTAACGTCATGTAAATATGGCAACGGGGCCTGAGTCCAAACCATCTCACCGGTAACTTGCAATGGATATTGCTGTATTTGTAGCTCGCCTTTATCTAACCAGATATGTCCATCACGCCAGCGTGCCTTTACTGCCACAGGCACATCGCCCAACGACGGTTCAGACACGACACCCGTCACCGCTAATGTCATTGACGCCATATCGCCACTCATCACAGCATCCAACGACTTGATTGCCAAGGTCGTGCCATCCACCTGCCAATCGAAAGGCTGCTGTGCAACCAATTGGGCTTGCACCCACAACTCAGGCTCTAACGGTGCCAACGTACCCGTCAAACGCAACGGTAATGCTTCAATTTCTACCAGCTCGAATTGCAGCAGTCGAACCGTGCCCGACAATTGCATATTCAAAGGCTGCTGCAGAGCCTGCAGCGTTGTTGTAACACTCAGCGATAGTGGGTAATCACCAACAAGGCGCAATTCTCCCGCCATTTCGATCTGAGCATTCAACAGTTGTAACTGCAATTGTTTGACCGACAATTGCTCGCCGCGCAGGGCAACATGACGGCTTTTTAACTTATCGATGATTAGCGCCTCACTCGCCACGCCTGACACCATTAATTGGTTAATCGCCAATACCGTCACTGTAAAATGTACGGGACTCATAAACTCAGGCAATTCGGTGGGACCGGCGCTCGGTTTCGCATTGTTCACGATTTCGAGTCGATCGATCTTTAACTCGGTCAGGCACAGTCGGGACGCCAACAAGCAAGAGGGGCTCCATGCCAGCTGCACATCGAAAGCCTGCACAGACAAGTCAGGCGTCTGCCAAGCGACGTGGCCAAGATTGAATCCGTCGGCCAGGCTACCCGACTCAATATCCAGTTGCAGAGCGGGAAGCAAGCGTGTCGCATGGTCAGCTAACCAGCGGCTACCCTGCTCGCTGGTACCAAGCCACCAGGCACTGCTCACCGTTATTAGCCCAAGCAAGACAACGAAAATAATCATTAACGCCAAAAGTCGCCTTAATAGTGATTTTTGGCGAGGCTGCGCAGGACGCGCTTTCATTCCAGCGCTCATATCAGCGGCCCAAGATAAAAGTGCAACTGGAAACCGTCATATTCAGGATCATTAACCGGAACAGCGATATCAATTCCTACGGCACCCACAGGTGTTTTCCAGCGTATGCCCAGACCAGCGCCGGTTCGAAAAGGCTCACTGCCATTAACGAATGCCTTACCATTATCAACAAAGCCTACAATCGCCCAATTGGGCAAAATATCGTATTGGTATTCGAGCGTTGTTGTTATCAGCTTATCTGCACCGGTCAGAGCACCCTGCGAGTCACGGGGTGAAATACTCTCAAAGGAAAAGCCGCGAATGCTATCTTGGCCGCCTGCGAAAAAGCGTTTCGAGGCTGGTACCTGATTTAGCTCATCGGCAAAAATTTTACCGATTTCAGCTCGACCAATAAACGAGTGGCGTTTTGACAAGCGCCACAGATAAGAGCCGTGCACAGAGCCGCGTAGAAAATCCGTATCGGACCCAAGTGCTTCCGCACTCGCCATCAGATTGATGCCATAGCGGTAGCCGTTACCCTCTTCGGCGGGAAGCGATGATCGGCTCCACGTTGCCAGAGGTAAAATGTACATTGTGCTTATCTCTGGCTCACTACCTTGTTCATAGACTTCATGTTCGAGGTTAATGCCGAGTGAACGCTTGACCTCGCGCAGGTCCTGTTGCCAGATGAAACCGGTTTTTGCGAGGCTGCTAAGCGTGTCCTCATTGTCCTTACGCTGCCAGGCCACAAGCCATTCCAAATAGTCTTCGCGAGGATGATCCCAAGGTATTGTGTAGCGCGAGCTGATGTTTTGCACGGGTTTAGACAGTTTAGAACTTAAAGATAATCCATGACCGCGCTCATTTACGATGGGTTTGTCCCAATTGAATACCCCCTGCACACCCGTGTCCGTTGCTACACCCAGGCCAACGGTAAAGCGATCTTTTGGCTCGTCCTGCAGGTACGCCTTAAGTCGCATCGTGCGACTCTCGTTGTCGCTGATAACACGCACGTCGGCTGTGACAAAGTAACCGGTATCCAAAAGTTGGTACTGTAGGTCACGAACCATTGCTGGCTGATACCAACTACCCACATCCATATTAAGCATTTTGGTAATGACATCGGGATCAATACGAGTGCCAACAAACTCGACCCCTGCCAAATGGAAACGAACACCCGTATCAACTGTCAGCTTAGCCTGCGCAGTACCGGCGTCGGGATCCACAAGCAACACTTGCCGCGTCATCTCAACCCGGGGGTAACCCTGTCGTTGCACAACACTTATCAGTTTATCTTTGTAGGTCTCGTATACATCATGGTTCAGCGTCGCGGTTGGCAAAAACGGATGCTGTTCGAGAAACGCTAGAATTACCGAATCCTGAGCCCCAGCGCCAGCCAGCGCCAACTGTGGCGCAGTCCAATGTAGCTGATCGCCCGCTTGCACGGTCAGCGTTAACCGGTCTTTACTAGACTCTAATTGATGGTTGCTGTGGTAGTAGCCCAATGCTTGAGCTGCCTCGTCGACCATCTGACCAATACGTGCCCGATAGTGGCCGTTCGACAAATCTGACTTGGTAATGCCAGCAAGACTCGCGCTAATGTTGGCAGCCAACCCTTGCGGCGCACCTTCCACCTTAACCTTTACAGGCTCGGCGCTTGCAACCGTTGCCAGCAGCACAGCGGCGACAAGCAAAAGCAAGCCAAGTTTTCGAACAACCGTAAAAATTTTTGATGTCTCCGCGTTATACCAAGCCCCGTGCCGGTGGGCTGCGAGTTTAACCGATGGGCCAGAACGAAGGCAGCCTCGGGCAACGTCTTATCACCTATATGTTCAGAGTCTCGGCAATTGTTTTCGATACCGCTAACGCTGCAGAAGACCAATCATTCAATGCTTGGCGGCAGTTGCCAGCCCATCGCACTATAGCAAGTGGCTATACCGTCTGCTGGAAATCGTTCGCCACTGAACCATTTATAAGGCACATAGATCGTATTCATATACCAGCGGAAAGCCGTCATGACAAAGCTACCCTGTGGAACGCGAGCGGAAAAATCGTCAACCGGACCCTTAATCTGGATAGGCGCTGACACGCTCAAATATTTCTCCAATTTTGCCTGTGGCGAGAAGAGCAAATCGACCTCTCGTTTTGCCAAGTCTATATTTCCGCGACCATGAACAATAATATCGGTCGTATCCATTAACAACTTTTGCGCGGTCATGACGCCACCTTCAACCTCAAAACGCGCCGCTAAACAGTTGATCTGCTTTTCCTTAGCTGTACCGGGGAGCGCAGGCAATATAGCCCAAACCAAATTGGAAGCCCACAGGTCTAGCACATCTGCAGAAATACCTTCCGGGAAAATCGCAAGATCAAACGTCCCCTGCAACCCACTGTTGAGTGACGCCCAATCGGGCGCTTGCGAGGTAAGGGATGCATCTAAATAGATGAATCCTTTATCGGTCGAATCTGGATTTAAAAGACTTGAGAGTTCACTGAACTCAAAATTTTCGATATTGGCATTGAACTCGGAAGCAACACCATCATCAACACGCTTAATCTTATACTGCGCTTCAAAGGTACCGTTAGCTGAATCAATTGAGAACGGGTTTATTTGGAACTCTTCACCCTCCATCCGCATGCCAAAGCTTGCTCGGCCCAATAACTTTTCATTAGACCGAAGCTCATCAATATCAAATTGAACATCAATCACATTAGACGCAGCTAAATCTTCAATCTTCTGATAAAAAAGCGTCATAAAACTACCCAGATCTTTAGCGCCGACGACCTGTGCATCACCCACATCAACCGACTGGCTCCTAAGCGACCGTAAGTCTTGCAACAGCAAGACAAAATCATTCGTTTCGACATAGGGTGAGGTTGCCGTGATGGAAAATTGATTTTTGCCATCTCTAAGGACTATATCCAATTGACCCGATGCTACACTCTCGCCCACTCGCGCTTGAATATCTGAAAAACGTAAGGCGTCCTGTTCCGCTACAAAAACGGTCTGTAATTGGTAGTCTGCCAAAGGTGACTGCACTGCAAACAACTCACCATTTATCGTTTCGAGATCTTGTCCTGAAATTGTTAACTCAGCCACGGGGTGGCTTTCATTTCTCTGGGAGATAATGGCATCAATCATGATGACTTCTTCGCCAGAGCTAAGCAGCAGCGTAAAAGGAAGACTTTCATCCTTGTCAGCAACGCTGCGAATTGAAGGTGTTTGCACGAACAAGCTAACTGGCACGCCATTTAACGTTCCCTTACCTGAACCGCGTGTCGCCTGCGTTGGTCTAGTGACAAATTCAACAGAGGAGAGGAACAATTTGTCCGTGCCTACGCCAGCGATTTCATTGCGCTCCCAAAATAAAGCGTCAAGCCTCGATTCAATTTTTGCGTTTATGGCAAGATCAAAAACCGATCGCCCTTGCGAGGTCACTGAAAAGCCGAGCGTTTCAGCTTTAATGTTATCTTCGGTTTCTATATCAAGTCTGGATAGAAATTTTGCAATATCAACATTGTGCGCATCAAACTGAGAATCCAAGACCCAGTTTTCTTGTAGAAGATTCATATCGAGAAAACCTTCCATCTCAATCTCTTCAACAATAAGTTTCATTTCAGCATGATCTATTACACCTTTTGACACCTTGCCCATCACTGTGAATTTTTCTACATCAAAGTTGAGATTATGGATTTCATCCGCAGAAAAATAAAAATCAACGGCAGGAAAATCAAACCAACTTTCCATCCAGTCGAGATTGCGCCATGAGTCGACCCCAACTTTGCTTGAAAAATCTGGGGCGCCAGATATACCCAAGTTGTATGGGCTATCAGAATTATCCAAGTCACTAGGATTTCTAATCAGCCCCCTAAGCTCTTCAACATCAAGATAAGAGGAATGAAGGTTAGTCACGATTACAGCATCATCTTCTTTAAGACTCCAAGCGAAACTACCGCCAAGATTTGATCGCCCAAGCTTTATATCAATCTCGGATAAATGAAGGACGCCTTGATCAATACCAATACTTGAATCCACTTTTAACGCTAGAAGGTTGTCAGCAACAACGTTGGCCTTAGATGACAGCAAGCCGATTCGCTCACTATCGAAATTAAGGCGTCCTTGTAGTCTGGCTTGTCCCTCGATAAAGGCCGCATCACCATTAAGTAGCAGCAGCCAGTCAAGACCTTCGGCTTTAAACGAGATTGGCCAGAACGATTCAGAAAGGATTTTATTCGTCGCAGCAAAACCAATCTCGCCAGAGACTCGCTCACCTTCGAGCTTGCCATTGAAGATTAGTTGCCCGGCCTGTTGACTGGAAAATTGCAGCGAGACAGCATTCACATCCAGACGGCTTTGCTGCCCCTGGTAGATGTAATCAATATCGGTAAATACACTATGCACTGACAAAGTTTCGACAAATTCAGTCAGGCTCGTGCCACAACTATTACTCTTAACGACAAGCCTCCGGACTTCTCCACCAACATCAAATGCCGGAAAAAAGGCCTGCTTAACAGAGTCCAGTTTCAGACCACTTATGTAAAGTGATGTGTCTAGTTGAGGACAAACTGCATTCAAATTCAGTCCCCCTGAACCCTGAACCTTACTACCGGCCAACAGCAGTTCCAACTGATCGATAAGAAGCTTTCCTCGATCCAACTTAGCGCCTGCGGTAAGGGTTTGCACGGTCAAAGGCAGCCCAACTATCGCGTCAACAGTTAACGCAAGCTGAGCATCAAACTCATGCATTAGCGTAAACCAGCGACTTAAATCCGACATTCGCCAATCATCTGATCTGTCTGCCGCATCCTGCCCAGCCACATTCAGCAAGGCAAGATCCAACTGCTCCATACGCACAGCAACATCAACTAAAGGCCGAGTTGAAAAATGTTTTAGCGACCCTTCAAATTCGAGCCGATTCTGACCAAGGCGATGAACAAAAGTCAGCTCGGCCTGCCGCAGATTAATTTCTGTTTGGTTGAGTCGCAATTGCGATGAAAACTCCACACCCTCAAATGGCAAAGCAGTAAAGCCGAATGCATTTGTCGATGCATTCATACTGTCGATGACCAAACTGATATTTGCAGCAACGATAGGATCGCTCAGAGAGGTTGCAATGTTGCCATCGATTTGAGCTTCGGCAGATAATGCTTTTAGCATAATGGAAAAGGGTATGTGGGCAGGCTTGCTTAGGCCTGTATCGAACAGACTGTTCAAAAGACTGTTCAGACTCGTGCTGCTCGCGGTTAATTCAAAAGCCTCATTCTCTATCGTACCCAGAACGCTTATTTTCATGGGCTTATCTAAACTAGCGACCCCTTTTAAGTCTGCATTGGTGACCCTAAAGCCCAACTGCTTATTGACTTGCTTGCAGTGAGGAAGAATATTTTCAATGTGCAGATTATCAACCGCGAACGAGGGTCGCTCGTTACGCCCTTGTGCAGATTCAACCTGAGGCAACCATAGTGGGCAGTAATCGATCGACACGCCTGAAGCCTCGAGCATGCTCAGGTGTATATCGCCGGTTAATAACGCCAGAAAACCAAGCTTGATTTCAAGCTTTTCTATATCGACAAGACGAGAAAAAGAATCATCGGGACTACCGACGGATATTTCTGCAGCAGACAGGCGCGGATGCAGCCCAAGGCGTAACTGCAGGGCGCCCCGAATTTCGATATCAGTATCGAACGTCTCAATAGCAAACTGGCGAATTTGGTCTTTAGTAGCCGCAAGATTAATTGCCACAAAGCCCAGCAAAAAAGGCGATGAAGCGACAACTAACAGGAGCAGGAAAGCCAGTAAGCGTTTGTAAACAGTTTTCAATATCGCCTACTTCGAAGTGAGTGCAACCTTCCTTATTCTAACTTGATGCAATGTCAGATACAGCGATTTATCTCGTTAGATGAGCAATGACAATATAAGACCATTGATCCAAATCGTCAGCACGGTTCGTTTTTTTAACAAACTGACGGGCTTTAAGATATTGACGCTACCGTAGATCTGTAGATCGACACTTTTCCAACGAGCCCGGCAAGTCGTTACTTACTGCCAGAGTATCCCTCTAATTGGTGACAACCAAAAGCCGCGCGTACCGTCGCGTATCGTCGCGTATCGTTGCGTAACTAAATTCAACTTGCTGACCAACCCCTGCTTCGTCTTGTTTGCGAAAACGACATAGCTAGCTTACTAAATCGGTTGGACGAAAGAGACAGTCGAGCAGCCGCTCACCTAAGTAACAGCCGCCGCGACGAGCGCGTCCAAGGCGGCTTCAATTAATGATCGTAGCGAAGCACCCTTAAGGGTCCAGCCAAGCCGAGCTAGCCTGCATCTACGGGGGCTATGAGCCGCACTCTGACTCTAAAATGTTTGGTTTAATGATAGCAAAATCTGACCTGCCGCATTGGAATGACAACAATGAAAACGTTAGCTAGGACTGCAGTCAAAGCAAGAGTCAAACAAGTCGTTAGTATTATTATTGATCATCAAGGGAGAAATCGCCCCTATGCCAGGCCTTAAAGCGCAGCTTAACAGCAGAATTGGAATGAAAATTATAAGCAGTAGCATTCTGACAAATTATGCGTAACACTGACATTTAGGAGTTTTTTGGATTGAGACACGCCACTCTCTGGCGTGCGGCGTTTCAGTGGTTCCTTCTTTGGCATCTCCTACAACGACCCAAAATCAAAGGAGAACTATGTGAAGATTATCAAAACGTTTCTCACCGCCTCATTGTTTTATGCAATCACCCTGATTATGCCAGCGCAAGCCGATGTTCGAGAAGTATTCGTTTGTCACTATCTCGATGGGCACAACATGTCAGATGTCATGTCCGCCAGAGATTTCTATTTGAAACAAGCGAAAAAGGCCGGCATTGAACCCCCTATGTCTTTTGTCTGGACGCCCTACAAGGCCGATACCGATATTGACGTAATTTGGTTTTCGAACTACGAAAGTATGGACGCGTTTGCCGCACAGGCAGATGTGGCTATGGCTTCACCAGAAATGATAGCCGTTCAGGCACGCTTTGATTCCGTTGTAAAATGTACGTCATCACTGGGCATGAGGGAACTCATTTATGAGGGTGACGAACCTGCTGTAGCAGACCCACCGGCGATCATAAGTTCCAATGCTTGTAAGCTAAATCATGCAGCGGAGAATGCTGACATGGGCGATCTTTGGGGACACGTCCAAGACACCCTGACCGGCATAGATGCCTATAAGCAGAGCATTGCTTACGCATTCACACCGATTATTACCAGCCCAACTTCACCCGATCTATATCTCTACGAGGTGAGTGATAATGTTACATCCTGGGCTGCTAAAAGAGCCGCTTTTGCAAGTTCGGATGCAAGCGCATCTCTTGGTCGGCACTTCCAAAAAATTATGGACTGCACCAACACCCTATGGATCGGCGAGAGAGTTATTCCAATAGCGGAGTAGCTTAGCCAAACCGTTAGCTCTCCCTGTGTCGGCAGGGAGCGTTAATTTAAAACTAAAGCACGACTTCAACGGCGATAGTTCATCGACTTGAGTTAGTCAATTTTCGCTTCCTGCAGCTCATTAACCCCCGCGCCGAAAAGCAAAGGTCGAACAAACTCGCAGCGCTATTTTTCAATCGCGTTGTTAAAACGCTCTATCCTTGTCCGGCTAACCGCCACGCCACAATAGACTTAAGGGTTGCATGTAAACAGGTCATCTGCCGAGTCAGGTTTTTCATTATGGCGGTTAACTCAACCGGTGAAGTTTGTTGCTCGCCTTTTAAAAATCTATCCGCTAGACAGACATTATCTGCGCGAACGTTATGGAGCAATCCCAGCCGAAAATTGACCATAGTGCGCTAAATGCTGTTTGAAGCATTTACACATCGACAGCTAAAGACGTTGGAAGGCGCAAACTAAACCCAGAAGCAGAAGAGAGGCATTGGCGCTTCTGGCATAATTGCCTGCACCCCAGCGGTGATCAGCAAAACCGGACTAAAATTGCTTATTCATTAGGTGAGCGCTACAGCCCCTATTCCGCTTGTTATGCGAGCCTTTTTTACAAGTTCGGACGTGTGGCGTCACCTGATACAGGCGTTCAAAAAATGACCGCCTGGAATGATCAAAAAATCGTAAATTTACGTATACGGTCTTGCGAGCTTGTTTTTGTCTCTCAAATTAGGCAAATATCATGTTGCCTCTGAACTATATATAATCCGCGCTGGTCGCAAGTGTGCTTACGAGACCTGGCTATTGAAACTTGACACGCCAACGTAATCAGACGGATTGCGCTGGCAAATCGACCTGACTCCATAAATTGGTTCACCCAATATGAATGACATTTCGCCATCGCCCTTTCGTTCTGCAAAACGATGGGGACTACTCTTGATAGCTTGCCTTGTGTTAATCGCCGGTCTAGCCGGGTTGAAGTATCAACAGATTCAAAAGTCCATCGCCTTTGCAGCTTCCTTCCCTGAACGTTCAGCTTCAGTCACAGCCGTAATTGCTGAAACGAGCAGTTGGACTCAGGTTTACCGCACAATTGGCGAAGTTCGGGCGACCCGCTATGTGGAACTGAGAAACGAGGTCGAAGGTCGGATTACCGCCATTGGTTTTGTTGGCGGCGACAAAGTCGCTCCCGGCCAGAACTTACTGAGCCTCGATAGTCGTGAGGAGATTGCGCAGCTCGATGCCACTCGGGCGCAACTAAAATTGGCAGATTTGCGGTTACAGCGCATCAGCGAGTTGCGCGGCGGAAAAATGGCCAGCCCAGAAGACTACGATAGCGCGGCGGCAGACAAGGCCGTACTGCAGGCCAACCTGGCCGCTCTAGCGGCACGCATCGACAAGAAACAATTGAATGCAACCTTTGCTGCAACAACCAACCTGCACACCCTTGAAGTCGGTCAATATCTTGCCGCTAATACGCTAATAACAGGCCTAACCGGCAATGAACCGAATCTCTGGCTAGACTTCGATCTGCCACAGGATAAAGCCGATATCGGCATAGGCACATCCGTTCAAATATCTGGCGCAGGCATTAAGAATGAACTGACGGCGCAAATTATTTCCGCCGAGCCAGCCATTAATGCAGCCTCGAGAACACGAGGCTATCGAGCATTATTAGGTAATAGCGCAAACAGCTTATCCCCGGGCGCAGTCGTCGATATCGCTGTCCAGACGGGTGTCGTCAACGGTGTTTTTCGACTGCCGGCCACAGCGGTGAGGCGAAGCAGTTTTGGCGCCTTTGTTTATTTATTAGAGGCAAGCGAAGCAGACGCGGGCGCGGCAGCAACTTACCGTGCAGTGAGACAACCCGTGACGGTTACCCGCGCAGAAGCGGATCAAGTGATCATCACGCAGGGGCTAACAAAGGGCGATCTGGTCGCCGCGCTAGGGGCGTTTAAACTTCAAGAAGGCCTGATGGTCTATGTGGTAGAGAGAATAACAGCAGCGCAAGCGCGGGCGGCTGATACGCCATGAGCGGACAGAACGGAAAAGCCAATTTCTTTGATATTTTTGTCGAACGGCCCGCTATCCCCGTGGTCATATCCCTCGCACTCATACTGCTGGGTCTGCGCGCAGCCGTTGAAATGCCTGTACTCGAGTTCCCTGAAATCGAAAGCTCTTCGCTCGTGATTACAACACCTTACGTGGGCGCATCAGCCGACACCGTCAAAGGATTTGTCACCGAACCGATCGAGCGCGCCGCAGCCACCGTGCCTGGCGTTGACTATATCGACTCAACAACAACCGCAGGTGTCAGCACCGTCACCGCCTGGCTAAAACTCAACGAGCCTAGCAACCTGGCTTTAGCCGAACTCAATACCCGCCTTGGGCAAATTCGTTTCGAGTTACCCGCAGGTGCTGAGGACCCCATCATTACCGTCAACCGGGCGGATGCCAACAACGCCATCTTCTATCTTGATGTGGTTATGCAAGGACGATCACGTTCAGAAACAGCCGACTATATGACGCGCAACGTGGTGCCCATTTTGTCCTCAATACCTGACGTACAGCGTATACGCGTTGCCGGCGGCCGCGATCCCGCTATGCGTATCTGGTTGAATCCATCACGGCTCAACTATCTGAACGTCAGTGCTGAGCAAATTCGTCTGGCATTGATGGCAAACAACGTGATCGCGCCTATCGGTAGGATCGAAAACCAGCAACAGCGGATTGATCTGCAGACCAGCGCGACGCTTAAAACCAAAGAGGACTTTGAACAGCTCGTCATCAATAACATTGATGGCGCGATTGTCAGGCTCGGTGAGGTTGCCAGAATCGAACTCGGTGAAGTTGAAGGTAGCCAGATAGCGCGACTGAGTCAGCGCGATAATTTATTCCTCGCCGTCTATGGTCTGCCCGGCGCAAACGAGATTGAAATCGGCGATAGACTTTACACGGTAATTGATGAGGTCAATGCCACGCTACCAGACGGCATGCGCGTTGACATGGGTTTCGATGGCACTATCTACATGCGAGATGCCATCCGCGAAATCTTTATTACGTTGGCGGAAACGGTATTTCTTGTTGGCCTCGTCGTTCTACTTTTTATGGGATCACTGCGCAGCGCGTTAGTGCCGCTGATTACCATACCGATTTCATTGCTGGGTGCGATGGCTTTGATGATGGCGATGGGATTTTCTTTCAATCTACTCACCATCCTCGCCATTGTTCTGTCCGTCGGTTTGGTTGTCGACGATGCGATTGTTGTGGTGGAGAACGTATCGCGCTTTATGCGCGAAGGGATGAGCCGCAAGCAGGCGGCCCTCGCCAGCTCGCGTCAGTTATTAACGCCGATTATCGGCATGTCGATTACGCTTGCCGCCGTTTACGTACCGATCGGATTTCTATCGGGTTTGACCGGCGTATTGATTAAAGAGTTTGCGTTCACACTGGCTGTTGCTGTTTTAATCTCTGGCATGATCGCGCTCACCTTGTCTCCCATCATGAGTGCCTATGCAAGCCCAGCACAAGGCCAAGAAGGCGCCATGACGCGCTGGGTCAATACACGCTTTAGTAACCTGCAAAGGCGTTATGAAGCTTTTCTGACACATAGTCTCAATTGGACACCACAGCTGCTGGTCTTTGCCTTCGTATTCTCGTTACTGTCGATTCCCTTTCTTTTGATGTCGCAGCAAGAACTGGCGCCCATAGAGGATCAAAATGAGATTTTTGTCATCTCCACACCGCCACCAGAAGCATCACTAGCGTATACCCATGAACATATGTTCGATGTTGTGGACGTGATGAATAACCTGCCAAGCGCGACATATATGTGGCAGATCGTTAATCCTGGCGGCGCAATCGGCGGGCAACAGTTTGTTGACCCCAGTGAACGCGACTTCACCACCCTGGACATGATGTCGCAAACATTTGGTCGCCTGTCGAAAGTGCCAGGTCTGCAAGCTTTCCCGAATTCAAGCCCGTCACTGCCGAGTGCGGGGCGTTTTTCCGTTGAACTCGTCGTCACGGCTGCTGCAAGTGCTGAAGAAATGCAGCCCTATGCAGAAAAACTGCTGAACGCAGCCTACGCGAGCAACCTTTTTCTGTTTGCAGATACCAACTTAAAAATCGACTTTCCTCAGGCTTACTTTGAATTGAACCGTGACAGGATCGCAGATGTTGGGTTAACGGTATCGGGGGTTAGCCAACAATTATCAACCTACCTTTCCGGTAATTACGTCAACCGCTTCGATCTTGACGGTAAAGCTTATCGAGTCATTCCTATGTTGGAGGATGCAGACAGACTGGATATCTATGCGTTACAGGATTTGAAGATTCAAACCCCGACCGGTGAGTTAGTACCTTTCTCATCATTGGCGACGCTGGTTGAGAAAGTGGGCCCCAGAGTGCTGACAAAATTTCAACAGCGAAACTCTTTTACGCTGTTCGCCGGCATGATTCCGGCCTACACAAAAGAACAGGGACTCAGTGCCATAGAGGCGGCGGCGGAAGAGATACTACCTGCAGGCTATATCGTTGACTATGCGGGCGAGTCTCGACAGATAAGGCAAGAAGGCAACACACTGTTCGGCGCCCTAGGCATGTCCCTGGCATTTGTATTTTTAGTGTTGGTGGTACTTTTTAACCGATTTAGAGATCCGCTAGTCGTCTTACTCGGCTCCGTACCACTCGCGCTCGCCGGTGCACTCATGTTTACCTTCTTGGGTTGGACCACGCTGAACATCTATTCTCAAATAGGCTTGATTACCCTGATTGGTCTGGTGACGAAAAACGGTATATTAATTGTTGAATTTGCCAACCACTTGCAACGACAAGGACTCACTAAAATCGAAGCCATCCGTCAGGGCGCCTGCATCCGACTTAGACCTGTACTGATGACGACCGGCGCCACGGTAATCGGTCATTTTCCATTGGTACTCGTCTCCGGTGCTGGTGCTGAAGCACGCAACAGTATCGGTATCATCTTAGTCGCCGGCATGTTGTTAGGGACCTTCTTTACACTCGTCATCCTGCCAAGTATGTATTTAGCGCTAGCCTCTAAACATGGCACTGAGATTGAAGAGGACGAGACGAAGACGGAAGCGGAACCGATTGTTGCAAACTAGCTGCAATCAACCACTACCCACACATAGAGTAAAAACTTAACCCATCATACGGTCTAATTTCTCTGTCAATAGCCATCAGCAACTCTCGGCCGAGGTACCCGTTGTTACTTGCTACTGCGGCCTTGTGCAACCTCCTTCGCTGCGCAATACAACACGGGCACCAGCAATGTTGTGACGATCGATACCAACATACCGCCAAATGACGGTATGGCCATTGGCACCATAATATCGGAGCCTCGACCAGTCGATGTCAGCACCGGAATCAACGCGATCAAGGTCGTTGCAGTGGTCATCAGCGCGGGTCTAATACGTCGACTAGCACCCTGCACCACCAACGCTCTAATCTCTTTATGCGTGCTAGCTTTGTTGCGCGCTAGGGTTTGATCCAAATACGTCGCGGTAATTACGCCGTTGTCGGTGGCAATGCCAAACAAGGCGAGAAACCCAACCCAAATCGCAACGCTCATGTTGATGGGGCCAACTTGAAACAACTCTCGAATATTTTGCCCCAGCACCGCGAAGTCCAAAAACCCCGCCATATTATAAAACCAAATAATCAAGAAGCCGCCTGACCAGGCGACAGCGATGCCACTGAATACAATTAACGTCGTGACGACCGAAGAAAACTGCAAGTACAGAATTAGAAATATGATAAACAGCGACAAAGGTAACACCACGGACAGCGTTTGCTGTGCGCGCAGTTGATTTTCGTAGTTACCCGCAAAGCTATAACTAACACCACTGGGCAACACAAGCTCACCGGCACTGATTTTTTCCGCAAGAAATGCCTGAGCTTGTTCAACAACGTCCACTTCCGCCGCGCCGGCAATTTTATCGAATACTACGTAGCCGAGTAAAAACGTGTCTTCACTCTTAATCGCCTGAGGGCCGCGGACATAACTGATTTGCGCTAATTGACCGAGTGGGATTTGCGCGCCAGATGCGGTTGGTACAATGATGTCCGCCAACCCTTCTGGGGTATCCCGAAGCTCTCGATAGTATC
>Ga0307995_1001242_pt1 | contig 16295 bp, 14 predicted proteins | sample EllFjometagen262_FD_203132 | JGI IMG/M metagenome (GOLD analysis project Ga0307995, IMG submission 203132) | Marine microbial communities from Ellis Fjord, Antarctic Ocean - #262 | ecosystem: Environmental > Aquatic > Marine > Unclassified | place: Southern Ocean | collected 2014-11-02
AGATAAAATTTTTAACAACCAATCACCATGGGGATCTAGTCCTTCGGGAAATGGATCAGGAAATGCAAACCAACCACCAAGTCTTGATGAAATTATAGCTAATATTCAAAAAAAAATTAATCAGTTTTTCCCAGGAGGAAAATCTGGCGGAAGCAAACCTATTTTTCTAGGTCTAATTATTTTAGCTTTTCTTTGGTTAGCAAGCGGTCTTTATAGAGTTCTTCCAGATGAACAAGGAGTTGTTCTAAGGTTTGGTAAATTTATAAAAACTACTCAACCAGGCTTAAACTACCATCTACCATTACCAATTGAGAGAGCATTAACTCCTAAAGTTACAAAAGTTAACAGAATTGATATAGGGTTCAGACCAGCTAGTGACAACGGAAGAGTTTCTGGTATAGACAATGTACCCGAAGAAAGTTTAATGTTAACAGGTGATGAAAATATTGTAGACATTAACTACTCTGTATTTTGGTTAATTAAAGATGCAGAAAAATTTTTATTTAATATTCAAAGCCCAGTTGAAACTGTTAAAGCCGCATCAGAAACTGCAATGAGAGAAGTTATTGCCAGAAGTGAAATTCAATCAATTTTAACTGAAGGAAGATTGCAAATTGAAACTGACGTGCAGGAAATTACTCAAAGTATTTTAGATGAGTACGGTTCAGGAATTCAAATTACACAAGTACAAACTCAAAAAGCAGATCCACCAAATCAAGTAATTGACTCTTTTAGAGATGTACAAGCCGCTAGAGCAGACAGAGAGAGATCTAAAAACGAAGCTGAAGCTTATGCAAACGATGTTATTCCAAGAGCAAGGGGTGAAGCTGAAAAAATTTTACAGGAAGCCGACGCATACAAAAAACAAGTTGTAGCAGCAGCAGAAGGTGACGCTAGTAGATTTTTAGCTATCTACAATGAATACAAAAATGCAAAAAAAGTAACTCAAGAACGTATGTACTTTGAAACAATGGAAAAAGTTTTAGCAGATATTGAAAAAGTCATTATTGATAAAAATTCTGGCCAAGGCGTAGTTCCATATTTGGCTTTGCCAGAACTAAAAAAGAAAGGAAGTTCTAATTAATGAAACTTCCTAAGTTTTTAATACCAGCGATAGTTTTAATTGGTATAATTGCATTTCAATCAGCTTTTGTTGTTAAAGAAATTAATCAAGCTATTGTTTTACAGTTTGGTAATCCAAAAAAGATTATTACAGAAGCTGGATTAAAATTTAAATTACCTTTTATTCAAAATGTTGTTTTCATAGATAAAAGAATTCTAAACTTAGATAACGCACCAGAGGAAGTTATTGCAGCAGATCAAAAAAGATTAATAGTTGATGCTTTTGCAAGGTTTCAAATTGTAGATCCTTTAAAATTTTATATTTCAGTTGGCAACGAGAGAGTTGCTAGATCAAGATTATCTACCATTATAAACTCAAGAATTAGGGGTGTTTTAGGTACACAAGAATTATCTACGCTACTTTCAAAAGAAAGAGCCAAGCAAATGGCGATTATTCAAAATGATGTAAACGAAGAGGCAAAAAGTTTTGGAATTAAAATTGTAGATGTTAGAATTAAAAGAGCAGATTTACCCCAAGCAAACAGTGAAGCAATCTATAAGAGAATGCAGACTGAAAGACAAAGAGAGGCAAAAGAATTTAGAGCAGAAGGAGCAGAGATTGCCGCTAAAATAACTTCAACAGCAGATAAAGATGTGACAGTGCTTTTAGCTAACGCAAATAAACAATCTCAAATTTTTAAAGGTGAAGGTGACGGTCAGAGAAATAAAATATTTGCTGATGCCTATGGAAAAGACCCTGAGTTTTTTGGCTTTTACAGAGCAATGCAAGCCTACGAAACTGCTTTAATAGGTGGAGACACTTCTTTAATTCTTTCACCTGATAGTGATTTCTTCAAGTTTTTTGGCAAAGCAGGAATAACTAAAAGACCCTAATTTATTTTAATGAAAGATTTAATCTCGGCCTTAGGATTACTCCTTTTTATAGAAGGATTATTTTTTGCCATTTTTCCAACAAGAATTAAAAATATGCTTAAGTCTATAGAAAAAATTTCTGAAAAAAAATTAAGAAGTGCAGGAATTTTTTTTTTAATATTGGGATTTTTAATTGTTTGGTATATAAAAAATTAAATGAAATTATTTAAAATATTATTAACTTTTGTTTTTTTTAATCTCGGGTTTGCTAATCTTTCAAATGCAAAACCCGTTCCAGATTCTTTTGCAGATCTTGCAGAAAGATTAATGCCATCAGTTGTAAATATTTCCACAACGCAAACTATTAAGACAAAAACTAATCAACTTCCTTTTCAATTTCCCCCAGGTTCACCCTTCGAAGAAATGTTTAAAGATTTTAATCAACCAACTGAAAGAAAAGCTTCTTCATTGGGTTCAGGTTTTATCATTAATAAAAATGGAACTATTATTACAAACAATCATGTTATTAATAATGCTGAAGATATTGTTGTTAGAGTTGGAGATAAAGAATATAAAGCAAAAGTTTTAGGCGCAGATCCTTATTCTGATCTTGCAGTGTTGAAAATTGATACAAATGAAAAATTTACACCCGTTAAATTTGGAAATTCAGATAAAGCACGTGTAGGCGACTGGGTAGTTGCGATCGGTAACCCATTCGGTCTTGGCGGAACAGTTACATCTGGAATCATTTCTGCAAGAAATAGAGATATTAATTTAACGCGTTATGACGATTTTATTCAAACTGATGCTTCTATTAATCAAGGTAATTCAGGTGGTCCTTTATTTAATCTAGATGGAGACGTTATAGGAATTAACACCGCAATCATTGCACCTGGCCAGTCAGGTTCAATAGGTATTGGTTTTGCTATTCCAGCAAATGCTGCGTCAAACGTTATTACTCAATTAATCAAATATGGTGAAACAAAAAGAGGATGGCTAGGCGTTAGAATACAACAAGTTACCAAAGAAATTGCTGATGTTGAAAAATTAAAAAAAACAGAAGGTGCACTGGTTGCTAGTGTAGGAGAAAAAAGTCCTGCGAAAAAAGCTGGTCTTAAAGCAGGAGATATTATTTTAAAATTTGATGGAAAAAAAATAGATACGATGAGAACTTTACCAAAATTAGTTTCAAATACAGAAGTTGGCAAAATAGTTGAATTAGAAATCTGGAGAAATAAAAAACTAATTATTAAAAAACTTACTTTAGGAAGGTTAGAATCTTCCGATGATTTTAAAGCAGAAAATAAAAAAGTTAAACCAGGAGTTAAAATAAAAGATACTGAAGTTGATACTTTAAAAATAACAGTAAGAAATATTACAGATAAAGATATTAAGGATAGGAAACTAGAAAAAAGTCTTAAAGGTGTTGTCATAACAAGCATCTCTAGCAAAAGTGTAGTAGCAGGAATGTTAAGAGCAGGTGATATAATTATTGAGGTGCAAAAAAATAAAGTTATAAATTCTAAACAATTAAATCAGTTAATTGAAAGCATTTATAATAAAGGTGAACAAACATTGTTGCTTACAATAATTAACAACAACAACCAAAGAAGATACCTTGGTGTTAAAACCAAATAGATTTGCCTAAGAAGATCATTCTTATCGCCGGTCCTACCGCCTCTGGAAAATCCAAATTAGCCATTCAAATTGCTAAAAAAATTAAAGGTGAAATTATTAATGCTGATAGTATGCAGGTCTATAAAGAGTTCTCTATTTTAACATCACGACCATCAAAGCTAGATTTAAAAAAAGTTAAACATCATCTTTATGGTTTTCAACCTGTTAAAAAACATTTTTCAACAGGCGCATGGCTAAAATTAGTTATAAAACAAATCAATCTGTGTTTAAGAAATAAAAAAATTCCAATTCTAGTAGGTGGAACTGGTTTATATTTTGAGGCCATCACTAAAGGTATTAGTAAGATTCCAAAAATTAATTTTAAAACAAGAAATAAAATTAGAGATTTACAGAAAAAAATTGGGCAAAAAAAATTTTATGAAAAACTTTTAAAACTAGATCCTTTAGTAAAAACTAAAATTGAACCATTCGACACACAAAGATCTATTAGAGCATATGAGGTTAAAAAATTTACCAAAAAATCAATTTTTGAATGGTTTAAATTAACTAAGTCAGAATTTAAGCAATTTCAAATATTTAAAATATTTATTGATGTTCCTAGAGAAAAATTATTAAAAAAAATATCGAGTCGCGCAGAAAAAATGTTTAAAAATAATTGTATCGAAGAAGTAAAAAATTTTTTAAGACTAAGTATTAAATCTTCGTTATCAGCTAACAAAATAATCGGAGTTCAAGAAATAAAAGATCATTTGTCCGGTATTTTTAACTTAGCGCAGACCAAAGAACTAATTAATATTAAGACAAGGCAATATGCTAAAAGACAGTCTACATGGGCAAGAGGCCACATGTCTGATTGGAATAAGCAAAATTCAAACAGTTTTACCTCTCTTTCAAAAAAAATTTTAAAAGTTATAACCTAAAACTTGACCACAGAAATTTCTCCGATAGATTGGGTTAATGCCAAAATTATTATCAGGAGCAGCAATAGTTTTTAAAGCACTTGAGGACCAAAATGTTGATCATATTTTTGGGTATCCTGGCGGTGCTGTGCTTCCTATTTATGATGAGTTAAAAAATCACAAAACTATTAAACACATTTTAGCTAGACACGAGCAGGGTGCGGGTCATGCAGCCGAAGGTTACGCTAGATCGTCAGGCAAACCAGGTGTTGTGCTAGTCACCTCAGGACCAGGAGCAACTAATGTAGTTACAGCTTTAGCAGATGCGTATATGGATTCAATTCCATTAGTTTGTATAAGCGGTCAAGTTCCAACACATTTAATTGGGACAGATGCTTTTCAAGAGTGTGACACAACAGGAATCACAAGACCTTGCACAAAATATAATTGGCTAGTTAAAGACGTAAATGATTTAGCAAAAGTTCTACATACAGCTTTTAAAGTTGCTACATCAGGAAGACCAGGCCCAGTGTTAGTTGATATTCCTAAAGATATTCAATTTAAAAAAGGAATTTACAATTTTAAAAAAGATAAAAATTCTAAAAAATTAAATTATACTACAAAGAAAAAAGTTTCTGAAAAAGACTTAGATCTACTTATAACGATGATGAAAAAATCATCTAAACCTATTTTTTATACAGGAGGCGGGGTAATCAACTCTGGACCAAAAGCTAGTGAGTTACTAAGAGAACTTGTTTCTATAACTGGTTTTCCTATTACCTCAACACTTCAAGGTTTAGGCGCCTATCCTGGTGACGATCACCAATTTTTAGGAATGCTAGGCATGCATGGGACTTACGAAGCTAACAATGCAATGCATGATTGTGATTTAATGATAAATATCGGAGCAAGATTTGACGACAGAATTACAGGTAAAATAGATGAGTTTTCTCCAAAGTCAAAAAAAGTTCACATTGATATTGATCCTTCGTCTATAGGTAAAATTGTAAAAGTAGATTTAGCATTAGTAAGTGATGTAGATGTTTTTCTTTCGGCTTTGATTAAAAAATTCAAAGAAAAAAATAAAAATTTTATAGATGTTAATAAAGAGAATATTAAAAAATGGTGGAAACAGATTAGCAAATGGAGAGAAAAGAAATCTCTAGGTTATAAAAATAGTGACAGCATTATAAAACCTCAGTACGCAGTTGAAAAACTTTATGAACTTACAAAAAATCAAGATACTTTTATCACAACTGAAGTAGGCCAACATCAAATGTGGGCAGCGCAGTATTATAAATTTAACAAACCGAATAGATGGATGACATCTGGTGGATTAGGTACTATGGGTTTTGGTTTACCTGCAGCTATCGGAGTTCAAATTGCAAATCCAGGAAAATTAGTTATCGATATTGCTGGGGAAGCATCTGTTCTAATGACAATGCAAGAAATATCAACCGCTGTTCAATATAAGTTACCTATAAAAATTTTTATATTAAATAACGAGTACATGGGTATGGTTAGACAATGGCAAGAATTGTTGCATGAAAAAAATTACTCAGAAAGTTATACAGCAGCTTTACCTGACTTTGTAAAATTAGCAGAAGCATATGGTTGTGTAGGTATAAGAGCTAGTAAACCAAGTGAATTAGATGAAAAAATTAATGAAATGATAAATACGGATAGGCCTGTTATTTTTGATTGCAGAGTCGATAAAACTGAAAATTGTTATCCCATGATACCTTCAGGCAAAGCACACAATCAAATGCTTTTAGGTCCAGAAGATGAAAAAGAAATTTCTGAAGAAGGGAAGACTTTAGTCTAATGGCAAAAGCAAAATCAGCTTATAGCGAGCCAACAAAAATAGGAAAACAAGATCATCATATTATTGTTGTTTGGGTTGACAACGAAACTGGCGTGCTAGCACGAGTGATCGGACTTTTTTCAGGTAGAGGCTATAATATTGAATCTTTAGCGGTAGCAGAAGTAGACAAACTAAAACACCTATCTAGAATTACTATTGTTTCAGTCGGGACACCTGAAGTTATAGAACAGATAAAACTACAATTAAGAAAACTTCTTTGCGTTCATAAAGTTGCAGATTTTAATAGAAGTGATCCAGGTATTTTATTTAGAGAACTTGCTCTTTTTAAAATTGTATCTTCAACAAAAAATCAAGAAAAAGTTAAAAAAGCTTGTAAAAAATATAACTTAATTGTTTTGGATAAAACAAAAAAGTCTTTTGTTATCCAAATAACTGCATTAAGAAGAGAAATTGATAAATTAATTAAAGTGATTAGGCCGTGGGGATTAGTTAGTATTTCAAGAACTGGTGCGGTAGCTATGACAAAAGGACCAGAAGTATTTAAATAAAATCAGGAGAAAAAAAAATGAAAATGTATTATGAAAAAGACGCTAATGTTAATTTAATTAAAGAAAAAAAAGTTGCTATTTTTGGGTACGGAAGTCAAGGACACGCACATGCATTAAATTTAAAAGATAGTGGAGTAAAAGAAGTTGTTGTTGCTCTTAGAGAAGGTTCTGCCAGTATAAAAAAAGCAGAAAGCCAAGGTTTAAAAGTTATGTCTCTTTCCGATGCTGCAGCTTGGGCTGATGTAGTTATGATTCTAACTCCTGATGAATTACAAGCACAAATTTATAAAAATCATGTTGAGCAAAGAATGAGAGAAGGAACAAGTTTAGCTTTTGCTCATGGATTAAATATTCATTACAAGCTTATTGAATCAAGAAAAGATTTAGATGTTTTTATGGTTGCACCAAAAGGACCTGGTCATTTAGTTAGAAGTGAATACCAAAAAGGTGGTGGCGTTCCTTGTTTGATGGCAGTACACAAAGATAGTACTGGCAAAGCAAGAGATCTTGCGATGTCCTATGCCGCTTGTATAGGTGGTGGTAAATCTGGAATCATCGAAACTAATTTTAAAGATGAATGTGAAACAGATTTATTTGGAGAACAAGCTGTTTTATGTGGTGGTCTTGTAGAACTTATTAAAAATGGTTTTGAAACTTTAACAGAAGCTGGTTACCCACCTGAAATGGCATACTTTGAAGTTTTACACGAAGTAAAATTGATTGTTGATTTAATATATGAGGGTGGAATAGCTAATATGAATTACTCAATTTCTAACACGGCTGAATATGGAGAATATGTTTCAGGTAAAAAAGTAGTAGACAGCAGATCTAAAGAAAAAATGAAAGAAATCTTGAAAGATATTCAATCTGGTAAATTTACGAAAGATTGGATGGAAGAATGTAAAGGTGGTCAAAAAAACTTTCTTAAGATGAGATCTGATTTAGCTAAGCATCCAATTGAAGAAGTCGGTAAAAAACTAAGAGATATGATGCCTTGGATTGGGAAAAATAAACTAGTTGATACATCTAAAAACTAACAAACCATTTTAGACTCTTAAGTTACAAAAAATATTTGGCAAATTCACTTTTTGATTGTATTATAGGTGATCAAATATTTTGAGAAATCTCATAATTTTGATTCTTAAAGATTTTTTATGAGCGATAAAAATAGAATTATTATTTTTGACACTACCATGCGAGATGGCGAACAGTCACCAGGTGCATCAATGAGTTTAGAAGAAAAAATTCAAATTTCTCGTGTGTTTGATGAGCTAGGAGTTGACGTCATAGAAGCTGGTTTTCCAATTGCTTCGCCTGGAGATTTTGAGGCAGTAACGGAGATTAGTAAAATACTAAAAAAATCAGTGCCATGTGGTTTAGCTAGAGCAACTAAAAAAGATATTGATGCTTGTAAAGATTCTCTAGAGCATGCAAAAAATTTTAGAATACATACATTTATCTCTACAAGTCCTCTTCACATGAAGCATAAATTAAACAAATCACCAGAAGAAGTTTTAGAAGCTATTAAAGAAAGTGTCTCTTATGCTAAAAAATTTACAGATGATGTTGAGTGGTCTTGTGAAGATGGAACAAGAACAGATATGGATTACATGTGTAAGTCTGTTGAACTTGCCATTAAATCAGGAGCTACAACAATAAATATTCCAGACACGGTCGGTTATTCTGTTCCTTCAGAATTTAAAAATATTATAGAAACATTATTAAACAAAGTGCCAAACATTGATAAAGCAATTCTTTCAACTCATTGTCACAACGATCTTGGTTTAGCTGTGGCAAATTCTTTAGCAGGAGTGATGGCAGGAGCAAGACAAATTGAATGTACTATTAACGGAATAGGTGAGCGAGCAGGAAATGCTGCATTAGAAGAAGTTGTCATGGCAATGAAAACTAGAAATGATTTAATGCCTTACACCACAGGAATCAATACAAAATTAATAAGCAAGGCATCAAAAGTTGTATCAAATGCAACTGGCTTTCCAGTTCAATTCAATAAAGCAATTGTTGGAAAAAATGCTTTCGCACATGAATCTGGTATTCACCAAGATGGAATGCTTAAGAATAGTAAAACTTATGAAATTATGACACCTGAAAGTGTTGGGGTAAAAAAAACTTCTTTAGTCATGGGTAAACATTCTGGCCGACATGCTTTTAAAGATAAATTAAATGATTTAGGTTATGTCGGAGTAACTGACGATGTTATTCAATTAGCATTTGGGAAATTTAAAATACTAGCTGATAAAAAAAAACATATTTATGATGATGATATTGCAGCTTTGGTAGATGATAGTTTAATTAAAGAGGAGAATGTTATAAAATTAAAATCTTTAAAAGTAACTGCGGGTACAGGTGAACCTCAAAAAGCAGAAATGACACTTGAAGTTATGGGTGAAATTAAGTCAGCAAATGAAACAGGTGATGGCCCAGTTGATGCAATATTTAAGTGTATAAAAAAATTATATAAGCATGAAGTTAAATTACAATTATACCAAGTACATGCAGTAACTGAAGGAACAGATGCTCAAGCAACTGTAAGTATTAGAATTGAAGAGAATGGAAAAATAACGGTAGGCCAAGCCGCAAATACAGACACTTTAGTTGCTTCAGCAGATGCATATTTAAACGCTTTAAATAAATTAATAATCAAACGTAAACGAACAGCGCCAGATGCAAGTTTTAGTGCATCAGCATAGAAAGAAAAAAAAATGTGGAAATGGAAAAATATTAAGGCAATTTGGTCACAAGACATGGCTATCGATCTAGGAACAGCTAACACACTTGTAGTATTAAAAGACAAAGGAGTAGTTCTGAACGAACCTTCGGTAGTTGCTATCGTAAATGAGATGGGGAAAAGAACAGTTCTTGCAGTAGGCGATGAAGCAAAAACAATGTTAGGAAGGACGCCTGGAAACATACAGGCTATTAGACCTTTAAGGGATGGTGTCATAGCTGACTTTATTGTGACGGAAGAAATGATTAAGCACTTTATTAAAAAAGTGCACATTAAAAATACATTTGCCAATCCTAGAATTTTAATTTGTGTGCCAACAGGTTCTACACCTGTTGAGAGAAAAGCTATTCAAGATTCAGCATTAGCCGCAGGAGCTAGAAGAGTGCAATTAATTGAAGAACCTATCGCAGCTGCTATTGGCGCCGGTCTTCCTATTTCAGAAGCAACTGGTTCTATGATTGTTGATATTGGTGGAGGAACAACAGAGATAGCTGTTATGTCATTAGGAGGAGTTGTTTTTTCTAAATCTCTGCGTATCGCTGGTGATGCAATGGATGGAGCTATTATTAATTATATGAGAAAAAAATTCAATTTATTAATAGGTGAATCAACTGCAGAAAAAATAAAAAAAGAAATTGGAACAGCAATCCCAACTACTAACCATATTTTTTTAATGAAAGGTAGAGACATTAGAACTGGTACACCAAAAGAGATTTCACTTACTGAAGAAGATGCATGCGAAGCATTGATGCCCATCTTGAGTCAAATGCTTTCTGCTATTAAAGAAGCTTTGGAAAGTACACCACCAGAATTATCAGCAGATTTAGTTGATATGGGTTTAGTGCTCACAGGTGGCGGAGCTTTATTAAAAAATATTGATAAATTAATTTCGAAAGATACGGGGCTTCCAGTTACTATCGCAGATAATCCACTTGAATGTGTTGCAATAGGAACAGGAAAAGCTTTAGAGAATGAAGAACTGTTCTCTACCATGCTTTCTGAATATTAATTTAATTAAAAAAGTAAATGCCAGATAATCGCGATGATTTTATAATATCTATACGTTATGCACTTTTAAAAAAAGGCGCAAAACAAAAATTTTCTCTATTTTTTTTAATTTTATTTTCAATATCAATTATTACTTTAGACAAATTATCACTACCGTTCATGAATGTAAGTAGATCAATAATAAGTGATATTATCTACCGTGTAGCTATTGTTAGCTCTAAACCAGCAAAAATTATAGAATACTCAATTAAAATGGCAAACCGTCATATTAATGTTTACAAAAATAATCAAACTTTAATTGAAGAGATAGAATTGTTAAAAAAACAAAAATTTGATTTTGCTTATATGCAATCAGAAAATAAAATTCTAAAAAGTGCTTTAAATTTTTCAAATGATAAAAGCCCTAATCAAATTTTTTCTATTTCTGCCAAAGTTATAATTGACCTAAAAAGCCCTTACTTAAAGTCTATACTTATAAACAAAGGAACTAGAAGTGGTATTAAAAAAGGCATGTCAGTATTTAATAAAGATTATTTATTGGGAAACATTATTGAAACTAATTATATATCATCAAGAGTTTTATTGTTGACTGATTTAAATAGTAAACTTCCAGTTATAATTGAAAATACAAATGTTAATGCTATATTAGAAGGTACAGGCAAAAAGAAAAATTTACGTTTAAGCTATTTACCAGAAAACTATATAATAGAATCAGAAAAAATTATATTTACATCTGGTAAAGATGGTTTCATTCAAGGCGGTATTCCAGTGGCAAAAACTTTTTTAAATCAAAAAAATAAAATTAAAATAAAAATTTTAGGTGACCCAGATCAAGCTTTAATTGTCAGAGTAACCAACGGACAAGTCGATTAGTAATATATTAAATGCATTATTTTCCTCAAATTAAAAATAAACTTTTACATTTATTACCAGTTTTGCTGTTATATTTTTTTTCATTTTATAATTTTGAGGAATTAAAAAATATTGGAAAAATAAATTTTTTTTCTTTTAATTTTCAAATGATACTCATCTATTTTTATATTTTAAAATATCCCGAATATTTAGGATTTGGGCATATATTTTTATGTGGGCTTATAACTGATACAGTCATAGGAACACCACTTGGCACTACATCACTAAGTTATTTATCGTTATCGTTATTTACCACTTACTTAAGAAACTCTACTCTTAGATCGATAATGACAGCTGAATGGTTTACTTTTATCCCAGCGTTATTTTTTTCCAATTTTATATATTTGATTATTGTAAATAATTTTTCTAATGTTTCTTTTTATTATGTGGAGCTACTACAAAATACATTTTTTACTTTTTTATTTTTTCCATTTTTTTACTATTTTTTTAATTACTATCAAAAATTTTTTATAAAAGATTAATGCTTAGTTTTAATTCTTCAAATATAGTCAGTAAAACAAGAACTATCGGTAGAAGAATGTTTTTACTTAATTCCATCAAAGCAGTAGTTTTATTAGGAATTTTTGGCAGGCTTGCCTCCCTACAGATTAATGAAGCTTCAAAATATAGATCATTAGCTGACAAGAACAGGTTTAGAGAAACTAAATTTGCTCCACCAAGAGGAATAATTAAAGATTACTTTGGGGAAGAAATTGCATCTAATAAAAGAATATATCAATTACATATAGTTCCTGAGAATACACCAGATATCAAAAAACTTTTAATTAGATTAAAAAGTTTAATTAATATTTCAGAAAAAAAAATAATTTTAATAACAAAAAAAATTAATAAAAAAAAGTCATGGGAGACAACTGTAGTCTCTGATAACTTAACTTGGTCACAGTTTTCAAAACTTAATCTATTCCTACACGAATTAGAAGGAGCCAATCCAGTAGTTTCTGTAGCCAGAGTTTATAATAATAGTGCATCTGCTCATGCTGTTGGTTATGTCTCTGAAATTAGCCCAAGAGATATTAGAAATAAAAAATATTTAAAAAATATAAATATTTCTGGTATCGCTATTGGAAAAACAGGTTTAGAATCTTTATTGGATGAGGAGATGCTAGGTTCACCAGGTTTTCTTAGATACGAAGTTAATGCTTATGGTAAAAAAATTAAACAAGTATCAATCAATAAAGGATTAAAGGGAAAAACTTTTAGAACTACACTTGATAACGATGTTCAAATGTTTGCTGCAAAAACATTAGAAAATGTTAGCGGAGCAGCCTGTGTAATGGATATTCATAGTGGTGATATTATTAGCATGGTTTCTTCTCCAACTTTTAACCCTAATTCATTTGTTCATGGCATCGGTCATAATGATTGGAATGCTTTATTAAACAATAGAGATAAGCCCATGATTAATAAGGCAATATCAGGTCTTTATCCACCAGGCTCAACAATTAAAACTTTAACTGCATTGAGTGCACTAGAAAATGATGTGGTTAGCTCTAAGCTTATTGTTAAGTGTAATGGGTATACAGATTTACACGGTGAAAGATTTCATTGCTGGAAAAAAAAGGGACATGGCGTTGTTGGTATGCGTACAGCTTTAAAAAAATCTTGTGATGTTTATTTTTATGAAGTTGCAAGAAGACTCGGAATAGACAGATTGGCAGATACAGCTTCAAAATTTGGACTTGGAGAAAAAGTTTTAGCAAATTCTAACGAAGAAAAGGCAGGTGTAGTTCCTAATACTAAATGGAAAATAAAGGAATTAGGTAAAAATTGGTATTTAGGTGAAACACTTCACTCCGGTATCGGCCAAGGGTACTTTTTAACCAATCCTTTACAATTAAGTTTAATGACAGCACAAATAGCTAATGGAGGTTTTAAAATTAAGCCAAGGATCGTAATAGGTGAAAATGACAAGATTAGTAACTTACAAAAGTACTTAAACTTCAAACAATCTAACCCAGGCAATAAAATGCCTATTAGCGATCAGATATACAACTTTAATCTTCAACCATTATTTAGAAATCAAGAAAATATAAATCTTATAAAAGATGCCATGTTTGCAGCAACAAACGAAGTTGGTGGCACCTCTTATCGTTCAAGACATAAAGAAAAAAAATTTATGTTTGCAGGTAAAACAGGATCTTCTCAAATAAAAAGATTTACTGAAGAACAAAGAATAGCTGAAGTTAAACAAGAAAGTATCCAGTATTTAGACAGAGACCACGCATGGTTTATTGCGTTTGCTCCAGTTAGTAGTCCCAAGTATGCTATTAGTGTTTTAGTAGAGCATGGTGGTTCTGGAAGTAGTGCAGCCGCACCTATAGCAAGTAAAATTATTAAGAGAGTTCTAGAACGCCATGAACGTAGATCTAGGTATTCAAATCAATTAAAAGAGAGCATATAATGTTATACAGCAGGTCATCACTTCACTCTCCATTTTCTATTAGAGAAAAATTATTTAATTTAGATTTAACGTTATTATTATCTGTTTTACTTTTAGGCATAATTAGTATTTTTGCTCAATTTTCATCAAGTGGTGGAACTTTTGACTACTATTCTAAAAGTCACGCTGTAAGGTTTGGAGTTTTTTTTATACTGTTTTTATTTGTTTCTTTTACAGAAATTAGATTTTGGCACAGTGCAAGTTTTTTATTTTTTTTAATTTTGCTGCTGCTACTACTATTTGTTCAATTTTATGGAGTACAGTCACAAGGTTCTAGAAGGTGGGTTAATCTTTTTGTAATCAATCTTCAACCATCAGAATTAATGAAGGTTGGAGTCATTTTATTTCTTTCAAACTACTATCATAAAATTTCAGAACATGACGTTAATAAAATAACACACTTGCTATATCCAGTATTAGCCATATTAGCACCATTCATTCTAGTACTCGCGCAACCCGATCTTGGAACTGCAATTTTAATCTTACTGAGTGGTATAGTTGTTACATGGCTAGCAGGAGTTAGATGGAAAATATTTGCCTATCTTTCTCTTGGTGCAATTATAATAGCACCAATTGCTATATCTTTTTTAAAACCGTATCAAAAAAGTAGAATTTTAACTTTTTTAGATCCAGATGCCGATCCACTGGGTGCAGGATATCAAATTATACAATCTAAAATAGCAATTGGCTCGGGAGGATTATTTGGCAAAGGTTTTCTGAATGGTTCACAAGCTTATTTAAATTTTTTACCTGAAAAACACACGGACTTTATCTTTACATTATACTCTGAGGAGTTTGGTTTTGTAGGTTCAGTTTTTATGATTTTATTATATTCTTTAATAACATATAGAATTATTAAGATTGGAAACCAAACAAGAAGTATATTTGGAAAGTTATATTGTTATGGCTTTGCTAATGCATTTTTTATTTATGTAGTAGTTAATATGGCCATGGTTCTAGGTTTATTACCTATTGTTGGCGCACCGCTACCCATATTGTCATATGGTGGATCATCAATGTTATCTATTATGCTTGGTCTTGGAATAGTTATGTCTTGTAATGTCTATAAAAATAGTGCCGTAGGTTAAAAATTTAATACTTTTATAGAAATTTAAAACATATATTGCTTGTTCCGAAACCAGTTTCATGGTTTAATCTAAGTAATTAAAAATTATGTTCGGTGAAAATAAAGATAAATTAGTTAGCTTGGTTGTAGAAAAATCTACTATTGGTGCAGATTTTACTATCGAAGGTCTTGTCAATTCAGCTGGTGATGTTGAGCTTGGTGGATCAGTTAAAGGTCCAGTTAATGTTAAATCGCTTACCATAAAAGAAAAAGGGTCAGTAATTGGAGAAATCAATGCCGAGGAAGTTGATGTATTAGGATTTGTTGACGGAAAAGTTACAGCGCAAAAAATTGTTATTGGCGCAACAGGTGAAATTAAAGGCGATCTTGAATTCACAGAATCTTTAGTTGTTGAAGAAGGTGCTAGACTAGATGGAAACGTAAAAAAAGTTCCTTTGGTTAAAATTGAGAATAAAGTAACAAACTTTATGAACACAACAAAAGAAGTAAGAAAAGGCTTCCTCCAAAAAAAATAGACTAATAAGCATTTAATAACCCTCTCTTAGAACAAAGTATCACACTACAACTTTAATTTATTTTAGAGTACAATCTATTATGAGTAAATATATTTGCAAATCAGCAGGTATTGTCGGGGCAGGAATACAAGGAATTTGTATTGGCTTGCAACTTCTAAAAAAAAATATTCCTGTTACAATTTTTGATAAACAAGACCCCGCTAGAATGGCTTCTTATGGTAACGCTGGTCATTTTTCCCCTTACGCAGTTTTACAATTTAATAGACCTGATATTTTAGTCAATATTCCCAAAATGTTATTCAGCTCTTATGGCCCACTAGCTTTAAAATGGAACTATGTTCCAAAAATGCTTCCGTGGTTTTTTAATTTTGTTAAAAACTGTAATACTAAATCTATGCTCCATACCGCTAAGAATATGCATCAAATTTTAGATTTATCTTTAGATGCTTATGATGAACTTTTTAAAGAAATAGACATAACGGGTCTTGTTGAACGAAAAGGTATTCTCTACGGATGGACTGACGAAAATTTAAAAAGTAGAAAATTAGAAATGAAAGTTAGAGCTGATCTTGGGGTAAAACAAACTCCAGTTTCAAAAGCAGAGATTTCTGATCTAGAACCGAATTTGCAGCCTATATTTGATAGTGGTGTCTTATTTGATTATGCATGGCACGCTAGAGACCCTTATCAAATTTCAAAAAAACTATTCGATTTATAT
>Ga0307995_1001248_pt1 | contig 16241 bp, 19 predicted proteins | sample EllFjometagen262_FD_203132 | JGI IMG/M metagenome (GOLD analysis project Ga0307995, IMG submission 203132) | Marine microbial communities from Ellis Fjord, Antarctic Ocean - #262 | ecosystem: Environmental > Aquatic > Marine > Unclassified | place: Southern Ocean | collected 2014-11-02
ATAAGTTTTTTTATTTCAATTAAACTCGATTTAGGTTTTTCAGCTATTTGATTTGCAATTTTTATTACTTCTTCAAGAAAATTAACTTTATCCAATAAAACACTTACAAGACCGAGCTCGTATGCTTTTGTTCCAGAAATAATTTCTCCTGACATACAAAGATAACTTGCATTATATTTACCGAGAGAATTCTTTAATCTTTGCGTTCCTCCTATTCCAGGTATTAGTCCCAAATTAATTTCAGGTTGGCCAAATTTAGATTCCTTAGATGCAATGATGATGTCACATAATAAAGCAAGCTCCATACCACCACCAAAAGCATAACCTTCTACAGCTGCAATAATAGGAATATTGATCTCTTTAATTTTGTCAAAAAAACTAAAGAGATGTTTAGATTCAGCAGATTCTGAATTTAAAACATTAAGTTCTTTTATATCAGCCCCCGCAGAAAAAAATTTCTGTCCACCTTGAATTAAAATAGTTCTAATAAAAGAGTTCATTTCCAATTCCTTTAATCCTTCATATATTTCTCTTGAAGTTTCTATGTCCAAGGCATTGTTTTCTTTTTGCCTATTAAGAGTGAGTAGACCTAAATGTTCACTGGTATTGATAATTATATTTTTATATTTCATTAAAGCCGATTAAGAATTTAATATTAGCATTAGAACGACAAAGCCTATAGCTCCTATATTAGTGAATAGCATGTGATTTTAAACACTTAATATAGCAAAACCTCAATCTAAACTGAAAAAAACCCAAAATGGTGATCAGCTTTACGTAATTCATTATGAAATAAGCTATTTTGGACCATCATGTCTGTAGCCAAAAAAAAATTGCTAGATTTAACAGAGGTAAATTCAAATAATGAGAAAGTTAATCAGAGACCTAACATTGATCACTTAATAAAAAGAATATTGGTAGAGAGAAGACGAGAAACAAAGAATAGCATTGTGCTCATATTCATAGCACTTCTTGGTATTGGTCTTATAGCATTTTTTTTTACACAAAATTAGTAGCTTAATAAAAAAATTTCCCAAAAACATAAGATTAATTGTTGACTAAACAACATTTAAGGTTTCAATTATCTATTTTAAACGCTAAAAAATAATTAAAAAATAATGCCGTCAACAATATCTCGTGAAATAATTGAAGAAAAAATTTTAGAAAATCTCATGGAATACCAAGATGTGTTCATTGAGTTTCAATCTTATTTTTGTGTGGGATTGTACAAACGTTATCAAAACATAGAAAATGGCAATCTTGTTCTATATTTTGCAAAACAAGTTCATCAAGATATTTTAAGACAGAAAGATTACGATCTCAATTTTAATTGTAGTTTCAAAAAATTTTGGGAGAATCATAAATTATTTAACCCGATAAAAAACTCCCTAATTAAAATAGCTAATGAAATATGTTTACCAAAAGAAACTACTAGAAGAAAAATTGCGCAGCTTATAAAAAAAAAAGTCCTTAGTAAGAAAAATAATTATATAGGATGGTTGCCCAATGAACAGTACAAAGAAAATTATAATCTATTTATTAGCGAGGAAATTGAAAATTTATCTAGAATATTTATTTTTGTTACTAAAAAAATTAATTTATCTATCACTAGCGAAACAATAACAGAAGAATTAAAAAAAAAATTTAACTTTTATTGGTTTCATTATTTAAGCACCCAACTTAAATACTTGAAATTATGGAGTGTTCAAATTAAAGACCTTGAACTTTTTTTTATATTATTACAAGTTGTGAATATTTTTTCCTCAAAAACAAAAAAAGATAATTTATTGCGCAAACAAGTGTACAATAACCCAAGTGCAATAAAAAATTTTTCTGACGCGAGTATAAGTGCAACCTCTATCTCTGAAGTCACTGGTATCTCAAGAGCTACTTGTATTCGAAAACTTGAAAATTTAGTCAAATTAAAATTTATTTTGAAAGATAAAATTTCAAAAAGATATTACCTTTCTTCTTTGAGTTTTTCAGAAAACTTGATTTCTAAAAAAATTACGCAAGAAGCAACTAAAATATTTAATGATTTTTATTTTATTTGTATAAGAGCAATGTTTGTTAAAAATTCAAGCTAATTAAAAAAAAACCTACCAAACATATAAGCAAAAAACTTATAATTTTAGTATTAGAGTAAAAATTTAATTTTTTAGCATGGTTCAATTTTTTAATAAGTTCGACCAAATCTACTTTATTTTGTCTTGTGTCTTGACGTTGCAGATATTTGAACTTTTCTTCTCTAATATCAAAAGAAACTTGTTCAGTGGTTTTCATAATATAATTTAATTAAAACCAAATGCAGGCAATGAGTCAATACTAGAATCATTGAATCTTTACGTAAAATTTTAGGGTATAATCTACTGCTTAATGTATTGAGAGATACTTTTTCTTAATTTATCAAAGATTTCATCAATATGCTTTTTTTCACATACAAAAGGAGGTGCTAAGACTAATGCATCAGCTGTAGCCTTGAAATTAACTCCGTTAGCATAACCAGCTTTATAAATTTGAAAGCCTGCCTTTCCGGGTTTATCTTTCATTCTAATATCAATTCCACCCATCATGCCGTAACCTCTGATACTCTCTATGCAATCCAGATCTTTTAAAGAGTGCAAAGCATCTTGAAAGTAAGGGGACATTTCTTTTACTCTTTTAAAAATATCTTCTTTTTCAAATATATCTTGCACAGCAAGAGCAGCTGCTATTGCAACTGGAATTCCTGAATAAGTATAGCCATGAAAAAATTCGATAGCTCCCTCTGGCGCTGAATTAACAATTGAGTCGTAAATACCATCTCGTACTGCAACAACACCCATAGGCACGACTCCATTTGTTGTCGCTTTAGCCAAAGTCATTAAATCTGGAGTCACACCAAACTCTTGTGCACCAAAAGCAGACCCTGTTCTTCCCCAGCCTGTAATTACTTCATCAAAAATTAAAAGAATATCGTGCTTGTCACAAATTTTTCTTAGTCTATCCAAATAACCTTTTGGTGGAATTAAAGTTCCTGTTGATCCTGCAATAGGTTCTACAATGCAGGCTGCAATTTCACCTTCAAATTTATTTGCAATTATTTCTAAGTCGTCTGCAATTTCTGCACCAGTGTCAGGCTGGCCTTTAACAAATTTATGTTCAGGTAAAAAAGTATGGCGCATGTGTTGAACACCTGGCATTAATATACTTGTACACATTTCTTTATAATTGCTAAAACCACCAACAGATAAACCACCAATGTTCATTCCATGGTAACCTCGATCACGACCTACAAATCTAAATTTTTTCGTATGCCCCTTTGATTTATGATAAGCCATAGCAATTTTAATTGCCGACTCCACTGCAGTAGATCCACAAATTGTATAGAAAATCTTGTTTAAATCATCGGGTGTGTGTTTTGCAATCCGAGTTGCTAGTTCAAACGATCCACCAAATCCCTGATTAAAAGGTAGAACAAAATCTAACTCTCTTAATTGTTTGCTAACTGCCTCAGCAATTTCTTCTCTACCATGACCCAATGGATTACAAAACAAACCAGAACTAGCATCAATTAATGTATCACCTTCATGAGTTTTTAAATAAACTCCTTTTGCACCTGTAATTAATCTTGGATTCTTTTTGAAATCTCTATTAGCCGAAAAAGGCATCCAATGTTCGTTTAAAGAATTAGGTATATTAGTTCTATGCGTACTCATTTTTAATTTGTAAACTAACGAATTACTTAAATTATTCAATCATTAATATACAAAAGTTTTAGATATTTAAGTAGAATAATCTTTATATAAATTAAATTAATGAAAAAATTAAAAAACTGGGATAATAAAAATTGGCTGTCTTCAGATGAATACACCCATAGCTTAGCTCGTTTTTTAAAAAACCAAATTAATTTTACCAAAAAAATGAATATCTTAGACATTGGTTGTGGTCGCGGAAAGATTATTTTCAATTTTTCGAAAAAATATAAAATGGAAAAATTACCTTTAGGAATTGATATTGTTAAGCACAAAGACATAGAAAAAAAAATAAGGTTCATTAAAATTAATGCGTTAAAATATTTAAGTAAGACAAAAGAAAAATTTGATATTATTTTATTTAAACAATCTATTCATTTTTTTAGATTTGCAGAAATTGAAAAAATTTTAAAATTTTCAAAAAGAAGTCTTTCTCCTAAAGGAAAAATTATAATTTTAGCCCTCCACCCAAAACAAAATGATTGGCCTTTATTTAAAGTTTTTAAATTAAAGCTCATAAAAAGTTTAAAGAAAGATAAGATAATTTTGAATTTAATTAAGTCTAATTGCAAAAAATATAAAATTAATTATTTTGCCTTTAAAGTAAAAATTAATAGAAATTTATATCTTAAAATGATTAAAAATAGATTTACTTCGTGCCTTTTAGATCTATCACTGAAGGAAATAAAAACTGGTATAGAAGAAATTAAAAAAAAATATAAAAAAAAATTAGTGTTTACTGATAAATTAATTTGCATCAGTTACAAAAAAACGTGATAGTATATTTTTTTCTCTTCTTAACATCTTTTTTAGCCGCAACAATTTTACCACTTTCAAGTGAACTAACTTTAATCAGTTTATTAAAATCAGGTAGTTATAGTTCTTTCTTACTTATAAGCACCTCAAGTTTAGGAAACATCCTAGGTTCTGTTTTTAATTGGTTTTTGGGTTTTTACTTATCGGAATATATACATAAGAAATGGTTTCCATTTAAGCAAAATCAAATCAATGTTGCCTCTAAAAGATTTAGTAAATTTGGAATTTGGTCTTTATTATTCTCTTGGCTGCCTGTTGTTGGCGATCCTCTTACTTTAATAGCTGGAATTTTAAGAATAAATTTTTTATTATTTTTAATTTTAGTTGCCGCTGGAAAAATTAGCAGATATCTTTTTATATACCTCTTAGTAAACTAGGTTATTCTTTCCAAAAAAAAATCCCACTTCCAACACCCAAAAGAACAGATGATACGATCCAGGCATTTTCTTCGCTTGAGAAGAGAATAAGTGCTCCCAAAATAACAATTGATAAACCTATTGATTTTTTACTCATGTTTAATTTTGTGCATTAATTTATATTATGTTATTAGGCAAGATACCCTAACAAACTTTAAAATGAATAAAAATCTTTGGATCATTACTGCAAGTCAAATATTTAGTTTTACTCCAGCGCCAGTAAATGTTTTTTTAAGTGGAATTATCGGCAGTACATTAAGTCCTCTAAAAGCTCTACAAACTGTTCCAACTTCTTTAATGATCGTTGGTGTTGCTGTTTTTTCTTTTTTTGCAGCTAAAATTATGAGTAAGATTGGAAGAAAAGCTGGATTTTTATATGCTGCAATTTTTAATTCTTTTTCAGCTTTACTAGCAGCTTATGCAGTATGGGATAAAAATTTTTATTTATTTTGTCTTGCTTGTTTTTTTATTGGTTGTGGCATGTCTTTTACTCACCAATATCGTTTTGCAGCTGCCGAAAGTGTAGAAAAATCCTTCATACCAAAAGCACTCTCAATTATAATGTTAGCCTCAATCTTTTCAGCACTTCTTGGCCCTAATATTGCTAACTTCAACAAGGATTTAATCAATGGACACTTGTACGTTGGATCTTATTTGTCTTTAGCAGTTTTAACGTCTGTACCTATAATATTCTTAAGCTTCTATAGTCCAAAATTAGAACCCGTTGGCATCAACAAACATGGAGGGAGAAGTTATCTTGAGCTTATTTTACAGCCTAGGTTTTTACAAGCTGTTGTATCTGCAGCTTTTGCTTATGCCGTTATGTCATTCTTAATGACTGCGACACCTATCAATATGCATGTTATGGAAAACTACAGCTTAAATAAAACGAGTATAGTTATTCAATTACATATTGTCAGTATGTTTTTACCATCTTTGATTACGGGAAGTTTATTAAAGAAATTTGGTCATAGCAAAATAATTTATGCCGGCGTAACTTTTTATGTTTTAACAATTTTATTGAGTTTTTTAGAACCATCTTTTTTTAATTATATATTAACTTTGGTTTTCTTAGGGTTGGGATGGAATTTTTTATATCTGTCGGGTACTGGATTGCTTGTATTGTCTTACAAAGAACAAGAAAAATTTAAAGCTCAAGGTTTTAATGATATTCTTGTTTTTTCGATACAAGCTTTAGCCAGTTTATCAGCAGGCTATACGTTAAGCATAACAAGTTGGAAAACTATGAATTTAATTGCTTTACCTTTTTTAATTTTAATTATTCTTTCTTCAATTAGAGCTGATCTATCCAAAGGCAACAAATAAATAAATTAGAAATTTTAACTAGAAGATTTTAGTATTTTTAAAATTTTATTATGTAATTTTTTGTTAGAAGTAGCCAGTATATTTCCGCCATTTATTGGTGATTTATTATCCCAAGTACTAACCACCCCACCTGCCTTCTCAATTATAGAGATGAGTGGGACTATATCAAAAGGCTTAAGATTAGTTTCGATTACTGCTTCTATCTTTCCTTCTGCCAGTAAACAAAAATTTAAAGCATCAAACGTTGCCGCACCAAAATAAGAAACTGAAGAAATAACTTTCTTAATTTTTTTTTTATATTTATTTAAAAATAACACTTCATATAAATGTCCTATAACTTTACATTTCTTTAGATTAATTTCTTTAGAGGTTTTTAAAATAGTTTTTTTATCACTTATCACATAAGATTTTTTTTGATCATTTATATAATATTTATTTAAAGCAGGAAAATTTGCTAAACCTAAAACAGGTTTATCTTTATAAGTTAATCCAATTAAATTAGACCAAGTTGGAGCCCCAACCACAAAAGCTTTCGTTCCATCAATAGGATCAACGAACCACTTGTAGTCATTCTCAGAATATCTTTCTAAAAATTCCTCACCTATAATGGCATCTTTAGGAAATTGTTTAACAATAATACGTCTTATAAATTTTTCAAAAGACTTATCTAAATTTGTTACAGGATCATAGGTTTTTTTATTTTTAGATTTATTATTAATTTTAAGAACATATTTAAGATTTTTTTTGTAAAAGTTATTAAGTTTTGTAGGTAAATTTTTTAAAAGAATAAAAGATTTGTTGTAATTCATAAGTTTGTACATGATAACTAAATAATAAATTTATATGTGGCAAGTATTTGCAGAAATAAATTGCAGAATTTATTTAAAGTCAAGTTTCTCTAACCTAGATAGAACTTCTATGCCCAAATTTAAAAAGTCAGTAATTAAAACTTCTGAAGGCCTAATATTTTTAATTTTACCGTCTTTACTAGTAGCACCGTCAGGACTTAAAAGTATAAAATAATTTTTTTTGATTCCATCATCAATAATTTTGGCAATAGTTTTGTAGGAATATTCAGGAATATTTTTTGCTATTTCTTCTTTATAAATTTCTTTACTCGATTCATTAGCGTGAAATATTAGAAGGAAAATTTTAACTCTTTTTATATTTGCAAAACACCAATTTAGTGATTGTGATTTCTTTCTTACAGTATAAACAAAATGAATAAAACTTGAAATCTCTGAACCAAGAGTTTTAAAAGTATCCTCCTTTAAATTTTGTTTAAGCTTATCTAAGTCTAGATTAGCGAGAATTCTTTTGTCTCTTAATTTTTGTTCATCCATATCTAGGTCTTTCTTTTAAAAAAATAAACGTCACGAAGATTTTAGAAGTTTTTTTATTCACTAGTAAATTGCTTTATATAAAGCTCATTAAATTTAACAAAGCGGTTAAAATGAGTCCAGTCATTAAAGAGGAAATAAATCTTAAAGTGCTTATTTTATGTTGTTTGAGAAAATGTATAAAAATATTGCAACAGCTGGACCTATGCCTAAAGCATAAAACAAGGTTCCGATGCCTGCTATTCCTCCTAAAAACCATCCAAGTAAAACTACAATTATTTCAATAGAAGTTCTTACTAAAGCTATTGGTGCATTAGTTTTTTTTTGTAATCCTGTCATCAAACCATCTCTTGGCCCGGCTCCTAAGTTGGCTATTAAGTACATTGCCGTGCCAAACCCAACTAATAATATGCCAGCAAAAATCATAAGGAGCTGCAAAAAAAATTCGTTTGGTTTATCAAAATAGTAAATTGTTACATCGATCATAATAGCGATAATTATGAAATTAATAATTGTTCCCATTCCTATTTTTTGATCTAAAAAATACCAAAGTAACAAAACTAAAAAACTTACTAGAAAAGCGATAGTACCAACAGATAAGCCAAGACTGATAGCTACCCCCTGATGAAGAACATTCCAAGGCGAAGCACCAATACCTGAAACAATTAGTAAACCTTCGCCAAAACCAAAGACAATTAGGCCTAAACTAAGATAAAACAAAGTTTTTAAAGAAGGCTTGAAGTTACTTGGCGAGTTAGAACTCCAAGATAGTTTAGGGATACTTTTAATATGCAGAAACATTGGTTTACCTATCAAATGTACAAAGTATACACAATCAACATATTATTCTATATTTGAAAATTATATGAATAAAATAAATTTTTTTAATTTTAGCCTAGAGAGTTTAAAACTTTTTTTAAATAAAAATTTAGAAATTGAAGAAAAGAAAGTTTCCATGCGTAGTAAGCAGATTTGGCAATCTGTTTACAAAAAAGGTTCTTTTGAAATTAACAATTTAACCACGTTGCCCTTAGAACTTAGAAATAAACTCAAAAACCTAATTAGTTGGCAAAGACCAAAAATTGCAAAAACTCAAAACTCAAATGATGGAACCATAAAGTGGTTAATTAAACTTTTTGACGGGAATGAAGTAGAGTGTGTTTATATCCCAGAAAAAACTAGAGCTACACTTTGCATATCTTCACAGGTAGGATGTACTTTAAATTGTAGATTTTGCCATACAGGCACTCAGAGATTAGTTAAAAATTTAAGTTTTGCTGAAATTATTAATCAAGTTATGATTGCAAAAGAACAACTAAATGATTGGGGTGAAAAAAAAAAAATAACTAATATTGTTTTAATGGGGATGGGTGAGCCTTTTTATAATTATGAAAATGTAAAAAATGCAGTTGAAATATTAAAAAACAAAGAAGGACTAAACTATGGATCAAAAAAAATAACTGTATCCACAGCTGGTATTGCTAATAAAATTCCTGAAGCCGCAAGAGAGATAGGCACATATCTAGCTTTGTCGCTACATGCCCCAACAGATGATGTCAGAGAAATGATCATGCCTATTAATAAAAAATTTAAGATTAAAGATCTTATTGAGCAGTGCAAATATTATAGTTCTGTTGTTAAAGAAAAAATAACTTTAGAGTATGTTATGCTTAGAGGTATCAACGATAGTATAGACTGTGCAAAACAACTCGTAAAACTTATGGCTCAATTTCCATGCAAAGTTAATCTTATAGAGTTTAATCCTTGGCCAGGTGTTCAATATTTACCAACCGAAAGAGTAAAAATGGAAAAATTTGGTAAAATTATTCAGGATGCTGGATATGTTGCGACTATAAGAAGATCACGTGGTCAAGATATTTTAGGTGCGTGCGGTCAACTAAGAACTGAAAGTCTAAAAATTAAACAATAATAAATATAAAAGATAACCTCTTTTTTTTAAATGAGACGAGTGCTAATAATAACAACATGAATAAAAGTAAATTTGAAGATTACACTAAAAATCTTAATCTAAAAAAAATTCACACAGGCAGTGTTTGGACGGAAGGACCATGTTACTTAAAGAGATTAAATAAAGTAATCTGGAGCGACATTCCAAACAACAGAATGTTAAGTTTTGACTTCAAAAAAGTTGAAATTTTTAGGTCACCTTCAAATTTTTCAAACGGCAATACAACTGATAATCAGGGTAATCTCGTAACGTGTGAACATGGAGCAAGAAGAGTAACCACAACAAGTGAAGATAATGTCATTACTTTAATTGTAGATGAATATAACGATAAAAGATTAAACTCACCAAACGATATATGTGTTCATTCAAATGGAACAATTTTTTTTACAGATCCTCCTTATGGAATTATTAACCCTAAGCGGGTAGAGGGTTTCCCAGGCAAGATGATGTACGGTGGATGTTATGTTTTTAAATACGATCCAAAATCAAAAACGATAGAGGCTCTTGTGACTGATATGGATAGTCCAAATGGTATTGCTTTTTCACCTGACGAATCTAAGTTATTTATTTCAAATACTGGAAATACGAAATATATCAGAAGATATGATATAAATAAAAATTTAAAAGTCGTTAACTCAGTAGAATTTGCCAAAACTGATCCCAACTATGTTTTTGATGGTTTTAGATTTGATGCCGATAACAATCTATGGACAAGTTGTGGTGATGGAGTTGCATGTTATAATCCTTCAGGAGAACAAATTGGTTTTATAAAAATGCCGGAGCGAGTATCAAACGTGGACTTCGGCGGGTCTGATGGAAAGACATTATTCATTACAGCTAGCACTTCTTTATATATGGCCAGTTTAAGCATTAAAGGAGCAAAAATATAAATAGAATATGAAAAAAAAAATTTTAATTACAGGGGCCTCGGGTCATTTAGGTGGAATGCTTTTTAGGTCTTTAGCAAATCTTGGCTACAAGAATCTTGTAGGCACAGATCTAAAGAAAAAAAATATAGGTAAAAATCAAAAATTTATATTAGCTAATCTTAAAAATCTTAAATCAATTACAAAGATAACCAAGGGAGTTAATGCTATTGTTCATTTTGGTGCTATACCTATTGAAGATACTCAGCCCAATATTTTGCAAAATAATATTATAGGTACCTACAATCTTTTTGAAGCAGCAAGAATAAACAAAGTGAAAAGAATAATTTTTGCAAGCTCAAACCATGCGATAGGATTTCACAGAAGAGCAACAAAGTTAAATCAGTATTCAAACCAAAGACCAGATAGTCATTACGGTTTAAGTAAAGCTTTTGGTGAAGAATTATCTAGATTTTATGCTGATAAATTTAATATTAAATCTATGTGTATTAGAATTGGCTCGTGTTTGAGAGTTCCGGAAGACAGAAGGCATATATCAACCTGGATTAGCTACAGTGATCTTACTCAGTTAGTTGATATCGGGATTAATAATAAATCCATTCATCATGAGATTGTTTATGGAGCGTCTAAAAATAAAAAATCATGGTGGAATAACTCACGTGCTTATCAACTTGGTTATAAACCTACAGATAGTGCTGATAGATTTAATTTTAATTTATTAAGCAAAAATGAGCATAAAGACAAAATGGCCTTACTTTTTCAAGGAGGTGTTTTTACTTCAGTTAATTTTAAGGGTGATATTAAAAGTATTAAATAAAATTAATTTAATAGCATAATAAATATGTTCTTTAAAAAACTGCTTCAAGAAATCAAAGATGTTACGATACCGTTATATAAAATTTTAATTCCTTTTGTTTTAATTATTAAAATATTAGAAGTTACAGGCATAGTAGATCTTGTTGCTAAAGCATTTGCTCCTTTAATGGGGTTAATTGGACTGCCCTCCGAATTAGGTATTATTTGGGTAACAGCAATAGTAGTTAATATTTATGCGGCTTTAATTTTATTTATAAACATTCTTCCATTCCTTGATGTAAGCGTTGCTCAAATTACTATTTTAACTGTAGCTATGCTGCTTTGTCATAATCTTTTAGTAGAATCAGCTATATCGAGATCAGCTGGTGTTTCTTTTTTATTTACTTCTTTTTATAGAATCATCTCAGCCTTTTTTGTTTGTTGCATTTTAAACTTAATTTATAGTAAATTTAATTATCTACAGGAACCATTTGTAACGTCTTTTATACTAGAGTTACCAGAACCAGGTTTAGGCGTTTGGTTAAAAGATCAAATACTTTATTTATTTTATATTTTTATTATTGTGATAGCGCTCGTAACAATATTAGAAATTCTTAAAGTTATAGGCATAGAAAATTTTTTAAAAAAAATATTAGTTCCTCCTTTAAAATTTTTTGGCATCAGTGAATCAGCAATGAATATTATTATTGTAGGCATGACAATTGGGCTTCAATTTGGAGGTGGTATTTTAATCAAAGAGGTCAATTCTGCTAAGATAGACAAGCAGAGTGTTTTTCTCTCAATTTTAATGATCAATTTAGTTCACGCTATCATTGAAGACACATTATTGATGCTTGCAGTAGGCGGACATTTTTCAGGAGTCATTTTTGCAAGGATTATCTTTGGCTTATTAATTTCTTTGATGATGTTAAAGACTTATCAAATCTTTAATTTATTTTTTGAAAGATATATTTTTAATAAAAAGCTCAAATTATTGCCAAATTATAAAAAAGATTAAAATTATTTTTCTTCTTTTTCTTCTACGTCGTCAAAATCTAAATCATCATCATTGTCATCTAGATCATCTTTCTCTGTATCATCTTCACCTTCATCTTCATCTTCATTAGAGTTATGAAGTTCTGCAAACTCAATTTTTTCTTTTTTTACCCAATTCTCCGCAGATTTTGGAATCTCTTCTTCATCTTCCCAGATTTCAATATCTGATATTTCTAAATCTAAAGCTTCTGCGGCTGAATCCAAATCTAATTGAAGTTCTTCCAGGGCCTCTAAAAATTCTTTATATGTCATTTTGTTTTTTATTTAATTTACTAATTGCCATGTACACTAATTTTTTAATTATTAAAAGTACATCTAAAGTCTGCGTAAATGGTATCAAAATTTGATGATTTATGTAGTAAAAATAAGTACACTCGTTTTAAGTTTATTTCTTAAACTTAAAAAATATATTTACCAGCTAGATAAATAAGCAATCCAATTGCTATTCCTGTTAGTAAATAAAGATAGACTTCTTTCATAAAATATAAACTTTTTAATAAGTGGCTCTACCACCGCTTAAATCAAATACTGCTCCGGTGGTATAAGAATTTTCCTCACTGACTAGCCATGTCACAAGTGAAGCCAACTCTTCAACAAGAATAAATCTATTTCTTGGAATTTTGGATAACATGTAATCAATATGTTCTTTAGTCATTTGATCAAAAATTCTAGTTTTTGCTGCAGCTGGTGTAACAGCGTTCACTGCAATATTCTTATTTGCTAATTCTTTACCTAAAGATTTAGTTAAGCCGATTACTCCTGCTTTAGAAGTGCTGTAAGCTGAAGCATTAGGATTGCCTTCTTTCCCAGCAATCGATGCAATGTTTACAATTCGTCCATAGTTATTTTTAATCATGTGAGGAGTGATTGCTTTTAAACAATAAAAAACTGCATTAAGATTTAATTCTAAAACTTTTTTCCATTCATCGACTGAATAATCCCAAACTGTATTATTTTTACCAGCAATACCTGCATTGTTTATAAAAATATCTATTTTTGTATTTTTGGTTACTTTTTCTACTTCGTTGCTTACCTGATCGAAGTTAGTAACATCAATAATCGCTGAAGATAATTTTGAACTATTTATTTTTTTTATTGTCTCTCCAGTAACAACTTTATCTAGGTCCCAAATTATTACATTTGCCCCTGATTCCAAAAAACGTTTAGTCATAGCCAAACCAAAACCCTGAGCACCACCAGTGATAATAGCTGTTCTATTATTTAAACTAAATTTATTCATAATAATAAATTACTAAATTAAAAAGGTTATGATTATAATAAACTATTCACAAACCATTACTTAACTTATATTCATAGATCGTATAAGAATATCTAAAATTTCTATGGATACAATAGTTTTCGTTACAGTTTTATTCTCCGCTATTTTACACGCTATCTGGAATAGCATGGCTAGTAAATATAAGAATAAAAATGTATCTATTCCTGCAATTGTTTACGGACACGTACCAGCCTGTATTATTGCTGTAATTTTTTTACCCCTACCAAGCGTTGATAGTTTTCCGTATATTATCATTAGTGCTCTAATTCATCAAGGTTATCAAAACTTTCTTCTAACAGCTTACCAGACAGGAAAATTTACAACTGTCTACCCTATTGCGCGTGGATTTGGTCCGTTAGTTGCAACCATAATTTCAATTATTTTTTTTGACGTTTACCTAAAGTCATTTACTATTTTATCTATTTTGCTTGTTTCAACAGGAGTAATTTTAATTGGTATTTTTAGCAAGTCTGTTCTTAAAAATAAAAAAATACTTTACACTTCATTAGCTACGGGAGTTTTTATTGGAATTTATTCTGTCATCGACGGTCACGGTGCAAGACTAAGTGGGTCTGCTATAAGTTATATGAGTTGGGTTTTTATTTTAAGTGCCTTGTTTTTTCCTATCGTTTTACATTTCAGAAAACAAAAAAATATTTTAAAAAAAACTTTAACTGAAGGAAAATTTGTTTTTTGGATTGGTGGAAGCTTTTCTTATATTGCTTATGTGATTACTGTCTGGGCTTTTACAAAAGCACCCATTCCTATGGTGAGTTCCTTAAGAGAATCTAGTATTATATTTGCAATATTTATTGGTTACTTTTATTTAAAAGAAAAAATTAATCTTTATAAGATAATTTCAATCCTATTAATTTTTCTTGGTGTTCTAGGATTAAAATTATTTTAAAAGAAGAGAAAGTTAATTTCTCTTCTTTTAATGCTCAATTAATTAAAAATTATTATTACCTTTAGTCGAAATGTGTCCTAGAATTTTTCCCTTATTAGGACCATTTTTAATTCTGTAACCTGTTGTACCATTGCCATAAGCTTCGACGGCAGTTTTTCTTTTTTCAATGGCTTTTTCTTTTTTTTCATTTTTGTGCTGATTTTTTATAGTCTTCATTAGATGATCTTTGATTTTAAGCATAGGTTTACCTCACTGTTAAAGTTTACCTACTTTTAACTCATGTAGATGAGTCACTTTTGATCCATGTGAATGGAACGCTTAATTTTAAGCATTAGATAACTATATATTCAATATTAGAATAGTCAATATTATGAAAACTACACCCATGTTAAGTATTTATGTAGATAAAAAGAAATTTAATGACCAACAAACAAAAAAAGCATTTAAAGACGACAATTTTTAGATTCTTTAGAATCTAAAAAAAGTTGATATTATTGATTAAATTTAATTAATTTAAATATTTAAGTAAAAAAAATTATTGATAAAGAACATTTAGATCTTATTTTGATGACAAATAATATTAAAGAAGCAGATCTTTTTGACAACTATGTTAAGTAAAAATACTTATAAAAATAACCTTACTGTATGGTATAAATTGTATGAACCTAATACATAGATATATTAATTTATCCTTAACTTTATGAGCAACATAGATGCCCTTTTTATTACACCAAGATCTAGACTAGAAGTTTATCAAGGACTATCCAATGAATATGCTGCCATCGAGCCACCAGTTTGGTCTTCGCTGATTGCAAATTATCTTATAAAAAGAAATTACAGCGTTAAAATTCTAGACGCTGAGGCAGAAAATTTAACCCATGAAGAAACTGCTGAAAAAATTGTAAAGTTAAATCCTAAATTAGCAGTTTTTATGATTTATGGTCAACAGCCTTCAGCCTCAACTCAATGCATGCCAGGTGGTAACAAAACTTGTAATAAATTAAATGAGTTGTCATCAAATGAAATTAAATCAGTTGTTATTGGTACGCACGCATCTGCTCTACCAAAACAAACCTTAGAAGAAGAACCCTACACATACGTTTGTCAAGGTGAGGGGCCATTAACTATAAAAAACTTAATTGATTTTTTAGATGGAAAAATTAGTGACATAAAAAAAATTCCTGGTCTGTGGTATTTTGACAAAGATAAAAATTTAAGTTTCAACCCACAAGCAAAAATGTTTGAAAAATTAGATGAAGATCTTCCAGGGCAAGCGTGGAAATTATTAGATATGAAAAAATATAGAGCACATAATTGGCACACTTTTGGTAGACTCGAGTCGAGAAATCTTTATGCGTCACTTCAAACAAGTTTAGGTTGTCCTTTTAAATGTACTTTTTGTTGTATCAATGCGCCTTTTGCGAGGAATACTATTAGATATTGGTCGCCAAAGCATATAGCTACGCAAGTCAAACTACTAGTTGAAGAATATAATATTCTAAATATCAAGATACCTGATGAAATGTTTGTTCTGAGTCCAAAGCAGGTAACTGGTATATGCGATGAAATCATTAAACTTGGTTATGGAGATAAATTAAATTTTTTTTCTAAATCACTATAGGAATCTAATTTGATATTGTCTCGTTTTACAATTTTTAAAGCTTCTTTTGAGTTTGTTTGTCTTGCTAAAGTAACCCCTTTTTCTAAATCATGAAG
>Ga0307995_1001249_pt1 | contig 16234 bp, 19 predicted proteins | sample EllFjometagen262_FD_203132 | JGI IMG/M metagenome (GOLD analysis project Ga0307995, IMG submission 203132) | Marine microbial communities from Ellis Fjord, Antarctic Ocean - #262 | ecosystem: Environmental > Aquatic > Marine > Unclassified | place: Southern Ocean | collected 2014-11-02
TAAAATCTTAAGAGGTTTTTTAACTCTACAACAAGATCTTTCAACTCTAAAAAAAACAATTTATGAAAGTTCACCCTGGATGGAAAAACAATTTCCTTCAGAAGATCTTTTTTTATTACCAAAAATAATTAAATCTTTAGAGGGGCATGTTTGGTGTCCATTTTATAAAGATGTAACTAAACAGAATATTGATCTTGCTCACGAACTAGGTTTAGCTGTAAATGTTTGGACGGTTAGTAAAGAAAGTGATATTTTGAGAATGATTGAATACGGCGTTGACGGAATTATAACTGATTACCCAAAAAAAATGCAAGACATATGCTTGTCAAGAAATATTTCTTGGTTCTAAGACTTGCAAAAAAGTAAAATTTTCTATAAAAAATTGTGATGAAAAAAAAATTCAATAGAAATTGGTTAGAAAGAAAATTAGATGAGTATAACCATACAATGGAGTTAATAAGAACTGTTTTACCCTTTGTTATCTTGCTCCTTCAAATTTACATTATCGCAAAAGTAATATGATTTATTTGTTCAACACTATAATCTTTTGTATTCTAGGATTAGTCCTTTTTTTAGGTTTAAGAGCTATAAGTGTGGGGCTTGATGCTAGATCTAAGGTCAAGAGAGCAAAACCTACTCTTAAGAAAAAAAGAAAAAAATAGCCTTAGTAAAATCCTTTGGGAATTATATAGTAATGAATTGCTAGTACTATCGCCACTGAAACGCTCAAACCAAATATCATCTTAGCGAAATCTTTTCCGATTAGCGGGAAAACATACTTAAATTTATAGTCTTTATTCATTGTAGAGATTGCTAATTCTCTTCCACAAAGCAAACCAACGAATACCCATGTTGTAGACATCGGTATATCGTTTAGCTCTTTAAAATAATAAAGTACAGCAGCATAAATTATATTAATAATTGTTGCTGAACGAGCGTATCTAGTACCTGTTTTATCTAAAACTACTTTTTGTATTGGTCCACCATGAATATAAAATATATAAAATATTAATACGCTAAAATAAGCCAATACGATAAGCAGCAAAGAAACATTGAGTTGTCTTGGCAAATATACAGCAATGTTTGCAACATCGTGCGATAACCAAACCCACCATAACCAACCAGAAGTAACCCACACAGAATTACGCCAAAAACTAATCCATTTATCTTCAGTTACTTCATCAAATTTTTCATTAATAAATTTAGAAATCACAATCCAACATACGTAGGCAACTGCTGCGGCTATACCGTAACCAACAATGCTTTTGACAAGCATTTTTTCTAATACTACCGTTGATGCAAATGCAGATAATACTAAAAAAGTTGTAGATACAGGAATACCTACTCTTGTTAAGATCAATAGTATTCCGGGTGCAACTGCATGATACCATTGAATTTCTTGAAAGGGTATTCTGTTTAGTCTTCCATATGAAATATCACCATCGTAACTATGCCAACCCCAAGTAATAGCAATAATCATTACAAACGATGCAGCACTGGCAAGCGTATACCATTTAAACCATTTCTGTTTAGAGGCTATAAACGTTCCTAGAGTTTGAATAGAGTCATTCGCTATAACACTGTATCCCGCTAACCCAAAACCTATAATTGTGTAAATTAATGTTAGTTTCATATAAATTAACTATTAAATTTATAACTTGTAAAAAAAATTAGTCTAGGAGAGAATTTAATTATTTTTTATTAAAATAATAATTGATAAAATCCGATTAAAAATAAAGGAATTTGCAAACCGAAGTTTGTAAGTATTGCCTTATCTTTTGATAAAAAGCCAGCAACCGTCCAACCTACAACACCAGCACCATGAAAGAGTATGTTGATAGGGTAATGATTTAGATTGGTTAGAAGTATTCCAGTTAATACTAAAAAAGTACTTATCCACTTTAAGTATTTTTTTATAAGGACCATAGATCTTAAAAAAACTTACTAATTAAGCTGATTTAATTTTTTTCTCAATAAATGGCGGCAATTCATTGTTTTTATTAAGATCTTCTTCTTTTTGCCCTTTAGGCTGGAAGGCATATAAAACATGCAGCTTGCAATACGGAAAAGCATCTACCGATTTTCTACCACAGAAGTAAAAATTTTCTTCATCAGGATGACCAGATGGCCACTTACATGTTTGATCTGTTAAATTTTCTAAAGATGTTGGGTTTTCTGCCTCAAAATTTTTATCAAGCAAAATTGAATTAAACTTACTTTTTCTGCTAACCGAACCTCTAAGCTTGGGTTGTGATTTTGTTGCAGTACTTTTTTCAGAACTTGATCTACTTTTAGATGGAGCACGTTCTTCTAAGTCTAAACGATGAGCTTTTCCTATGACTGCGTTTCGCGTTGTTTCGCCTAAAAAACCTGCTATTTCGCTAGCTGTATGTCCTTTAGTCCACAATTCTCTTAGTTTTTTTACTTTTTCGTTTGTCCAGCTCATTTATTTAATATTATCTATATATAGTGTTTTTATGTAATATATTTCACTATCTAGTATGCATTCAAGAAAAATACTAGTAAATTCAGCATAAATCATAGTTTTGCACAAGTTTTTTAAGATTTAAGGATATAACACTGCCCATGGTTGAAATTAGGACAAAGTATAAAATCGGAACGAGAAGATTTGGATTGATTAATTGGATAGGCACGTGGACACTTTACAAAAAAGAAGTTCTAAGGTTTTTAAATGTTTGGATTCAAACTATTTTTTCACCTCTAGTATCTGCTTTACTTTTCCTATTAGTATTATCGCTAGCTATTGGAGCTGATAGGGGCAATGTGCTAGGTGTGCCTTTCGTTAATTTTTTAGCACCTGGGTTAGTTGCCATGCAAGTTATTCAACAATCTTTTTCCCATTCTTCCTCGTCTTTTATGATTGGAAAAATACAAGGCAATATAGTTGATATTTTATATGCTCCTTTATCAGCAGGAGAAGTAACTATCGCTATAACACTTGCTTCAGTAACAAGAAGTATAATGATTGCTTTTATTTCAATTTGTATTTTTCAAATCTTTATAGATATTGAAATTAAAAACTATTTTACTTTAGTTGCTTTTACCTTGTTGTCTTCATTTATTCTTGGTGCACTTGGTATTGTAACAGGTCTTTGGGCTGAAAAATTTGATCATATGGCAACTGTAACTAATTTTGTTATTATTCCTTTATCTTTTTTATCGGGAACTTTTTATACTATCGATAAACTGCCAGGATATCTTCATGCAATTAGTAAAGCTAACCCTTTTTTTTATATGATTGACGGGTTTAGATATAGTTTTATTGGACAATCAGACGGATCAATTAAAGTTGGGTTAGTTTATCTAGTAGTACTAAGCTTTATTATGTGGATGGCTGCTTATTTATTATATAAAAAAGGTTATAAAATAAAATCCTAAACATGAGCGCACTACTAAATAATTATAATAGAAAAAAAATTTCTTTTGTTAAAGGTAAAGGTTGTTATCTTTATACTAAAGATGGAAAAAAATATTTAGATTTTGTACAAGGAATTGCAGTCAACTCACTTGGTCATTGTCACGATTATTTAGTGAAATCTATTAGCAAGCAATCAAAAAAATTATGGAATGTTTCTAATGCTTTTATAATTCCAGAACAAGAAAGGTTAGCAAAAAGACTTACACAAAACTCATTTGCAGATTATGTAGCTTTTCAAAATTCAGGCGCAGAAGCAACTGAACTTGCGATTAAAGTTGCTAGGAAATATTTTTATTCAAAAAACCAACCTAAGAAAAATAGAATTTTATGTTTAAATAATAGTTTTCACGGCAGAACCCTAGCTACAATTTTTGCAAGTAATAGTAAAAAAGCAACCGAAGGTTTTGGACCTAGAGTAGATGGTTTTGATCATTTCAATTTTGCAGATCATAAAGGTCTAGAAAAATCTATAACCAAAAAAACTGCAGCTATAATGGTTGAAACAGTTATGGGCGAAGGTGGCATAAAAGTTATTCCTGATTATTGTCTAAAAGGCCTTAGAAAATTATGTAATGAAAAAAATATTTTGCTTATCCTTGATGAAGTGCAATGTGGCATTGGAAGATCGGGAAAATTTTTTGCCTTTGAGTATGCTGGTATTACACCTGATATAGCGCCTATTGCAAAAGGAATAGGAGGTGGTTTTCCTATTGGGGCTTGTCTTATGACTAAGAAGGTAGCGGCTTGCATGGGTCCCGGATCACATGGATCAACATTTGGAGGTAATCCTCTAGCTATGAGTGTTGGTAACGCGGTTTTAGATGAAATATTAAAAAAAGGGTTTCTAAAAAATGTTCAAGCTATCTCAAAATATTTTTACGATAAACTAAGCAAATTGCAGTCTGAATTTCCCAGTATAATTAAAGAAGTCAGAGGTTTAGGTTTATTAACAGGAATAAAAATAACTCCAGATCAAGATTTATTCGTAAAAAAGCTGCTAGAAAACAAACTATTAACCATAAGAGCAGCAGAAAACGTTGTAAGATTATTACCACCATTAAACGTTAAAAAAGAAAATATAGATGAAGCAATAGTAATTTTAAGAAAAGTATGTAAAAATTTTAAATGAAAAATTTTTTAAATATTTCTGACTTATCTGCTCAAACTTTAAGAGAGATTATAGAAGAAGCGAAAATAAGAAAATCAAAGAGAAAAGACTTAAACAAGTCAGCAGCTGATTTTGATAAACCCTTTGCAGGAAAATCTATGATTATGATTTTTGAAAAACCTTCTACGAGAACAAGAATTTCTTTTGATATTGCCGCCAAACAACTGGGAGGATCTTCAATTATTTTAAATCCAGATGTAATTCACTATGGCAAAGGTGATGAGTCAATAAAAGATACTGCCAAAGTTTTATCGGAGTATGCTGATATTATAATGTTGAGAACTTCATTGCATAAAAATTTAGAAGATTTTGCTAAATATTCTAAAATACCGGTAATCAACGGTTTATCCGAACAAAGCCACCCGTGTCAAATAATGTCAGATATTCTTACGTTTGAAGAAGCTAAAGGAAATATAAAAGATAAAACTATTGCTTGGTTAGGTGACGGAAATAACAATATGTCTAACTCACTCATAGAAGCAGCAGCAAAATTTAATTTTAATCTCAAAATCGGTTGTCCAGAAAAATATAAACCAAGTAAGAATATAATGGCATGGGCAAAAAAAAACAAAGCGAATATTATAATTACTAAAAAACCTAATGAGGCAGTAAAAAATGTTGATTGTGTTATGACTGATAAATGGGTTTCTATGAACGATAAGGTAGATAAAAATAAAAAGAAAAGAATATTAAAAGACTTTCAGGTAAATAAAAAAATAATGAAATTAGCTAAATCGGATGCAATCTTTATGCATTGTCTTCCCGTAGGAAGAGGAGAAGAAGCAACAGATGAAATTGTTGATGGGAAACAATCAGTAGTTTGGACACAAGCTCTCAACAGAGTTCATACACAAAAAAGTATTATCAATTGGTGCTTAAATTAAACTAAGGTCTTGGTAGAGAATTATCACTTTGAGAATTTAAATATAAAATTACAGAAGCTCTGTCTTTATCCTTTCTTAAACCAGCGTAAGCCATCTTAGTTCCTTTGATGTAAGATTTGGGTTTTAACAAGAAAGCGTTTAATTCCTCAAAGCTCCAATTTTTTCCATGAGCTTTTAAAGCTGTCGAATAAGCGTAACCCTCAATAGATGCAGCAGGTCTCCCAACAACTCCATAAAGAGCAGGTCCAATTAAATTTTTTCCACCCTTAGCAACAATGTGACAAGCACTACATTTCTTAAAAACTTTTTTACCGTGCACTGCATCGCCTAAGGCTAGAATCTCTTTGATATTAAGTTGAACAACTTCTTTAATTTCAACGGTTGTTCCAGCTGATGAAGCTAGTTCAACCCCCTCCACTTTGTAAGCCGATTGTTTTGGTTTTTCGACGTAAAAGACAGAGTCTGCAAATTTATTGATGCCTATTACGATTAAAGCAGTCAAAAGAACAGCAGCTATAATTTTATTTAATTCAAAACTATCCATAAATTTGGTAATTACTATTTGACGTATAACACGGCTTTAAAAAAAAAACTCAAAATTTAGTCATTTTATTTGCGTCCTAGGGACGCATAAATATGAACAACATTGTAATAATAATACCATCAAGACTTAACGCCGAGCGGTTACCCAATAAGCCTTTAAAACTTATTAATAATAAAGAAATGATTCTTCATGTTCATGCTACTGCTAAGAATTCAAATGTAGGCCAGGTTATTGTAGCAACACCTGACCAAGAAATTTTAGAACTTGTAAAAAAAAATAATGGCCACGCTGTACTCACAAGTAATAAACATAAAACAGGTACAGATCGTGTATTTGAAGTGTTTAAAGAAGAATTAAACTCTAAACCAGAAATTATAATAAATTTTCAAGGGGATATGCCAAATTTAAATCCTAATGTAATAAAAGATTTAGCAGAACACATGAAAAAAAACTTATGTGACATTGGAACCTTAGCTTCCAGTTTCAAAAACAATTACGAAGAAAAAGACCCTAATGTTGTAAAAGTTCTTACCGATAACAATATTGAAAATAAGTTGTTTGCCAAAGCTGTAGACTTTTTTAGGATTTCTAAAAAACCTCTAAATAAACTCACATATCATCATGTTGGAATTTATGCCTTTACTAACAAAGCTCTGATAAGGTATGTAAGTTTAAAGAGAAGCAAGCTGGAAGTAGAAAGAAAGCTAGAACAAATGCGAGCACTTGAAGATAAAATGAAAATTAATGTAGGCTATATAGATTCATCTCCTCTGAGCGTTGATACTGAAGCAGATTTAAAAGCAGTAAAAAAAATAATGGAAGATTAAATGATAAAAATTAAGATAGCTTTTCAGGGAGAAAAAGGTGCTTACTCTCATATTGCGTGCGAAGAAATTTTTAATGATATAGAAATTAAAAATTGTGCAACTTTTGAAGAAGTTTTTAAAGTAACTTTTGAAGACGAAAGCATTAAAGCAATTATTCCACTTGAAAATTCTTTAGCGGGTAGAGTTGCCGATATTCATCATTTATTAATAAAATATAAATTACAAATTTATGCAGAACACTTTCAAACAGTTGAACACTGTTTGTTGTGTAAAAAAGATGTAGAATTAAAAGATATTAAATACGTAAGGAGCCACGCGCAAGCTATCGGACAATGTCAAGAAATTATAAAAAAAAATAATTTCAAAACTATTATTTCTGCTGACACGGCAGGCTCAGCAAAAGATTTAGCTGAAAGTAAAGATAACTTCATAGCGGCAATAGCCTCAGAATTGGCAGCTAAAACTTATGATTTAAAAATATTAAAAAAAAATATTGAAGATGAGTCAGGTAATGTTACACGCTTCTTAGTAATGGGAAAAAATGTTAATCAGCCGGAATTTGAAAAAAATAAAAAATATATAACAACTTGTATCTTTAGGTTAAAGAGCGAACCATCGGCTTTGTATAAATCTTTAGGAGGTTTTGCCGCTAGTCAAATCAACCTAACTAAGTTGGAAAGTTTTTCAGTGAAAAATACTTTTGACCAAACTAATTTTTATTTGGACCTAGAAGGACATATTGAGCAAAAAACAGTTCAAAAAAGCCTAGAGGAGCTTAGTTTCTACACTGAGAACTTAGATATTCTAGGAGTTTATGAGGCTTCGAAATTCAGGCAAAAATAGTCCACAAAATTTTTAATCTAGTCTTGTGGTAATCAAATTGATCTTGATATAATCAATTTGAGGTTGGCATCAGGTGGATGTTTCATAAACCCGGTCAGGTCTGAAAGGAAGCAGCCGTAGTGAAAATTTTTCAGGTTGTTGCCTGCCTCTTAAAATATAATGATAAATAATAAAGTTTTAGCTTTAAAATACAGACCTCAAGAATTTAAAGATCTTATTGGTCAAGAAGTGATGGCACAAACCATTACTAACGCAATCAACCTAGGCAAGACTCCAAATGCTTATTTATTAACTGGTATAAGAGGCGTTGGAAAAACCACAACTGCTAGATTAATAGCAAAATCTTTAAACTGCTTAAAAAACTTAGACAAAGAAGTAAAATGTTCTTCAGATAAGTTTTGTAATTCTTGTGTGGAAATAATTAATTCTAATCACATGGATATTTTAGAAATGGATGCTGCATCTAAAACAGGGATTGACGATGTTAGAGAATTGATCGAGAATGCCAAATACAGCCCAACGAGTGCTAGGTTTAAAATTTTTATTATTGATGAAGTACATATGTTATCAAAACAAGCATTTAATGGATTATTAAAAACTTTAGAAGAACCGCCTCCTCGATTAAAATTTATTTTGGCGACAACAGAAGTTAGAAAAATTCCTGTAACCATTCTTTCTAGATGCCAAAGGTTTGATTTAAAGAGAGTTAACTTAGAAAAGTTATTTTTACACATCAAGAATATAGCAAAAAAAGAAGACGGTAATATTTCTGATAAAGCCTTACAACTAGTAGCAAGAGCATCAGAAGGATCAGTTCGTGACGCTGTCTCTTTATTAGATCGAGCCTTAATTAGCCAAAGCATTCATAATAAAGAAATTCAAGACCAAGATATAAGGCAAATGTTAGGACTTGCTGATCGAAGTAAATTAATTTTACTTTTTAAAGAAATTTTATCGGGCAATCAGGTAGAAGCAATCAAGCATTTAAAGGAACTAATCGATAATGGCTTAGATGCAAAAAATTTTCTAAATGATATTTTAGAAATTCTTTATCTATTTAATAGAAGAATAAATCTAGGACCTATTGAAAAGGATTTAATGATTTCAGAATCAGAGACCCAATTGATTAATGAATATTCAAAAAATTTGGACTCTTACGACCTAGGAATTTTTTGGCAACTCACTATTAGAACCATGGATGATTTAAGGATTGTAGGAAATGAAAATCTTACTTTAGAAATGTATGTTATGCAATTAATGCATCTTAAGAATATTGACCAAAAACAAGAAAGTACCCTAGATCTAAATTTTAATAGAGATTCGATAGAGTCAAAAAGCATTTTGACACCAAGTATCGATCAACAAAGTGATAAAAAGACAAACAATGCTTATCAAAATCAACTTAAAAACACTGATCAAATAAAGTCAAATATCGAAAAAATCCCCGATCTCAAAGCTGAACACTTGAGCTCTTTAGTGATTAAAACTTTTAAAGACTTGATTCAGATAGCCACTAAAGAAAAAGAGGTAGAGCTTAAATATGACTTAGAGAGAAATGTGAGTTTAGTGAGTTTTACTCATGGAAAAATAAGTATTACATTCAATGAAAAACTAAATAAAAATTTTATTAAAATTTTAACCGAAAAACTATTAAAATGGACAGGTGAAAGATGGATTATTTCTCTTAGCAAAGAACAAGGAGAAGAAGCTGTTTATGACAAAAATATTACAAACAAAAAAAATAAACTAGCCCAAGAAATGAATAGTGAGACAGTAAAAAATTTTCTTACTGCATTCCCTGACGCAAAGCTTATTGATGTTTCGGAGGACAGCGATGCCTGATTTCACTGACATGCTCTCAAAGGCAAAAGAAATGCAAGCTAAAATGAAAGATGCTCAAGATACTATTAAAAACATTGAAGTAGAAGGGGAGGCAGGTGGAAATTTAGTTAAAGTAATTCTATCTGGTGATTACGAAATTAAAGCTATCAATGTTAGTGAGGAAGCAAAAAAAGAAACTACTGAAATTATTAATGATTTAATTATAGCTGCATATAACAATGCGAAAGAAAAGTTAAAAAAAAAATCTTCGGAAGAACTTTCAAAAGCAACTGGAGGAATGAATTTACCCTTCGATCTTAAATTCCCTTTTTAAATGGACAATCATATTCCTGCAATAGACGAACTAATCAAACTCTTTGCTAAATTACCTGGTTTAGGCCCAAAATCTGCAAAAAGAATAATCTTAAAGTTAATTAACAACAAAGAAAGTATGGTTAAACCCTTAGCTCAGTCATTGGCTAAAGTTTATAAAAGTATTGTGAGATGTTTGAACTGCGGAAATCTTAAAATAATAGACCAAGTATGTGTATGCGAAGGTCAAAATACTTTTGATAAAATTTGTGTAGTAGAGAATTTAGCTGATATGTGGGCCATAGAATCTTCAAATATTTACAAGGGACACTTCCATATTCTTGGAGGCACCTTAAATTCAAACGAAAACTACGAACAAAAAAATTTATTAATAGATTCTTTGGTAAGAAGGGTTAAAAAAAATAGTCTTAAAGAAGTTATTATTGCTACTAGCGCAACGATTGAGGGACAAACGACTGCTCATTATATTGAGGATGCAATTAAAAATGATAACATAACAATAACAAAACTGGCTCAAGGTTTACCTGTGGGTGGTGAAATTGAACAACTAGATGACGGCACTTTATACTCAGCGTTTAAAAATAGGGTTCCTGTTACTAGCGATTAATTAATTTTTATGATTGAACTTTTTTTCAAAACTTTTATTTTTTATTTTATTGTTATTGACCCTATTGGCAGTACACCTATATTCTTAGTAGTAACAGAACACCTTGATATAAAAGAAAAAATAAAAACAGCACTTCATGGGACATTTATAGCAACACTTATTTTGTTATTTTTTGGTCTGTTAGGCAATAGTATTTTAGCTTATCTAAAAATATCTTTTCCTGCATTTACTATTGCTGGAGGAATCATCTTATTTATTATTGCTTTAGAGATGCTTTTTGACAAAAGACAACAAAGAAAAGAAGAACATACTAATTTTACATCTGATAAGCTTAGTATTTTCCCATTAGCAACCCCTTTACTTGCAGGACCAGCGGCAATCACATCTGTCATTGTATCAGTAAGTGCAACAGGAAATGATTTAACTAAACAGGCCATTGGAATGCTTGCTTTGATTGCGGCAACACTAACAACTTTTATTATTCTATTTATTGCTGCAAAATCAGAGAAAATAATTAACAAAAGAATTATAAGTGTATTCTCAAGAATAGTAGCTATAGTTTTAGCCGGCTTAAGTATTCAGTATATTCTTGATGGAATTAAAACTTTTATGAATATTTAATTTTTTCTCTAATCTCCGTTTATGAAGTAGTGGTTCTGTATAGCCTGAAGGTTGTATACGACCTTTAAACACCAAATCGCAAGCAGCTAAAAAAGCGATAGATTTTTCAAAGTTGTTTTCCATGGGTTCATAATTTTCGTCGCTACTATTTTGCTTATCTACAATGGTTGCCATTTTCTTCATAATTTTTATGACTTGATCTTTGCTACAAATATTATGATGCAACCAGTTTGCCATATGTTGAGATGATATCCGAAGAGTTGCTCTATCTTCCATTAAACCAACATTATTAAAGTCAGGTACCTTAGAGCAGCCAACTCCTTGGTTTATCCACCTCACAACATATCCTAAAATTCCTTGAGCATTATTTTCTAGTTCTTTATTGATGTCTTCTACTGACCAATTAGGTCTATCAGCTATAGGAATAGATAAAATATTTTCTACGTTGGCTCTAGTTCTTGATTTAATTTCTGTTTGTTTTTTAAAGACATCGACTTGATGGTAATGTGTGGCATGCAGTGTTGCTGCAGTTGGTGAAGGAACCCATGCACAATTTGCCCCCGCCGATGGATGGCCTATTTTTTGAGACATCATATCTGCCATACGATCGGGCATAGCCCACATTCCTTTACCTATTTGTGCTTTGCCAGAAAAACCACAAGCTAAGCCAATGTCAACATTCCAGTCTTCATAAGCGTTCAACCAAATAGATTTTTTCATATCACCTTTAAAAATCATAGGTCCAGCTTCAAATGAAGTATGCATTTCATCACCAGTTCGGTCTAAAAATCCAGTATTAATGAAAACTATTCTTTCTTTAACAGCACGGATGCATTCTTTTAAATTAACTGTCGTTCTTCTTTCCTCATCCATGATGCCAACTTTGACGGTGTTTCTTTTTAATTCCAGAACATCCTCCACTTTATTAAAAATTGTATTAGTAAAAGCAACCTCCTCCGGTCCATGCATTTTAGGTTTTACAATGTAAACAGATCCCATTTTTGAATTTATTTTATTTTTAAAATCGTGTTTTGCACACAAAACAATTATGAAAGCATCCATGATACCTTCAGGAATTTCTGACCCATCCTTTAAAATAATTGAAGGATTGGTCATCAAATGACCAACGTTTCGGTTTAATAATAATGCCCTACCATGTAATTTTAATTTTTTACCATTGATACCTTCATATGTTCTGTCTAAATTTAATTTTCTTATAAATTTTTTTCCATTTTTTTTTATTTCGGTTTGTAAATTACCCTTCATAATGCCAAGCCAATTTCTATAACATCTAACTTTGTCTTCAGCGTCAACTGCTGCAACAGAATCTTCATTATCTACAATAGTTGAAATAGCCGATTCCACAATAAGGTCGCTTATGTGTGCTTTATCAATACTGCCTATTTTACTTTTGGCATCAATGATAACATCAATGTGTAAATTATTATTTTTAAGCAACAGTGAAGAAGGACTTTCTTTAGATCCCTTATAACCAATTAACTGATTTTTATCTCTTAGACTAAAATTATTAACTGAAATTTTTGAAATATTTTTCCAGCTACTATTACTTAGAGGAAAAATTTTATCTAAAAAGTTTTTTGCGTATTCAATAACTTTTTTTCCACGTTCAGGATTATACGAACTAGTCTTTGTAGCACCGTCAGCTTCAGAAATAACATCAGTCCCGTAAAGTGCATCATACAAGCTACCCCAACGAGCATTTGCAGCATTCAGAGCATATCTTGCATTATCTATTGGCACTACTAGTTGTGGACCCGCAATCTTTGCTATTTCTTCATCTACATTTTTAGTAGAAATTTGAAAATCTTCTTTTTCTTCGACAATATAATTTATTGATTTAAGAAATGTAATATATTCATTTTGATTTAGTTTTTTATCTTTATTGGTAAGATGCCATTCATCAATTTGTTTTTGAATATTTTCTCTCTTTTCTATTAAAGCTTTATTGATAGGTGCAAGCTCATGAATTGCTAAGTCAAATTTATTCCAAAAATCCTCTGCGTCTACGTCTATTTCTGGAATTACCTCTTGATTAACAAATTCGAGTAAAACAGAGTTTATTGTTAGATTTCCTTTTTTAATTTTTTTCATAAGCACCAATTTTTTGCCCAGCCTGTTTTGTTGCTTGAGAGTTTTCTGTAGTTTTCTCTTTTGGCGCTACAACAAAATAGTCACCTGTTAGTTTTAAATTTGACCTAGACTTTAAGTAAAGTCAATTAATTAAAAATATTATTACATATAGGCCATTTTAAAGTCTCAATTCAATTCTATTAAAAAGGGAATTATGTTAAAATCATTAAGAAAATTATGAAAAATTATCTAGAATTTGAAAAAGAAATTAAAATATTAGAGAAAGATTTAGAAGGTCTAAAAAGTCCATTCGGGTCAGAGGGTATCTCAGAAGTAGATACTCAAAAAATTACAAAAACAGAAGAACAAATTAATGATAAACTAAAAATAACTTACGCTAGTTTAAATAGCTGGGAAAGAACTTTAGTTGCAAGACATGAAGATCGACCTAGAGCAAATTTTTATATTAATAAGATATTTACAAGTTTTACACCTTTATCAGGTGACAGACTTTTTTCAGACGATAAGTCAGTTATAGCTGGATTTGGTCTTATTGAAAAAAAATCAGTGTTAATTATTGGCCAAGAAAAAGGAGATGATCTTACAAGTCGAATTGAAAGAAATTTTGGAATGATGCGACCTGAAGGATACAGAAAATGTATTCGCTTAATGCAATTAGCAAATCGATTTCAAATACCAATTGTAACTTTTATTGATACTCCAGGAGCTTACCCGGGTATTGGAGCGGAACAAAGAGGTCAAGCTTCAGCTATTGCAAATTCAATTGAGTGTTGTATGTCACTTAAAGTTCCAAATATTTCTATCATTATAGGAGAAGGCGGCTCAGGTGGTGCAATTGCTTTAGCGTCATCAAATAAAGTAATTATGTTAGAAAATTCAATTTATTCTGTAATCTCACCAGAAGGATGTGCATCTATTTTATGGAGAGACCCAAGCAAATCATTGCAAGCAGCTGAAGCAATGAAATTAACAGCAAAAGATTTGTTGGAGCTTGAAATAATTGATGAAGTAATTAAAGAGCCATTAGGTGGCGCTCATCGAGATCGAGAAACTATCGCTCAAGACGTCAAGCACTCAATCATAAAAAATTTAAGGTATTTTGAAAACCTTTCGAGAGATGAAGTTTATGACGATAGAAAAACTAAGTTTTTGAAAATAGGCAGAGAAAAAGGATTTACAAAATCCGCTAATTCTAACGATGTTGGTCTTGGGTACAAAGAGTCATATTTTGACAAAGCAAAAAGAGAGTTTAATAAGAATCATTATCTTTATTATGGGTTAGCTACATTTTTGCTTGCTATAATTACAATTATAACTGTTGTATAAAAGACAATTAACCCAATAATCACTTCAACCCACTAAACATTTCTTGACATATCAAAGCCAAATCTATTAAAGAAGCAAAGTTAGTAAATGTTTACTAGTTAAAGTTAATAACAAATAAGGAAAAGTAAAATAATATGAGTACACTAAAAGGTAAAGTTAAGTGGTTCAATGGTACTAAAGGTTATGGTTTCATTGAAAGAGAAGACAAAGAAAAAGACGTGTTCGTTCATTCTTCAGCTGTTAGAGATGCTGGTTTAAAATTTTTAAACGAAGGTGATGAACTAACTTTCGAAGTTGAAAATGGAGACAAAGGTCCTTCAGCAGTAAAATTGCAGAAAGCCTAAATATAACCTCAAAATTCAAAAATTTTCAGAACATAAACTTAAGTTTTATAGTTCAATTCTGTTAATGACGAATTGCGTGTTCGAATGTTCGAGTACGTAAATTAAAAACAAAAAAGGAAAAGTAAAATAATATGAGTACACTAAAAGGTAAAGTTAAGTGGTTCAATGGTACTAAAGGTTATGGTTTCATTGAAAGAGAAGACAAAGAAAAAGACGTGTTCGTTCATTCTTCAGCTGTAGCAGATTCAGGCTTAGGTAGCTTGAACGAGGGTGATGAGTTAACTTTCGAAGTTGAAAATGGAGACAAAGGTCCTTCAGCAGTAAAATTGCAGAAAGCCTAAACATTTCCTAAATTGTAAATTATTGGGGTAAAAATTTAATTAATTTTAATCCCAATAACTCAAATTTTTTAAACTACATATATTCTTTATTTTTTACTTTTAAAAAATAAATCTTATGAGTAAAAGTAGATTAAAGTTAATACTATTTTAAAGTAATGACATTTAAAACTGAACAAGAAAATTTTTGGACTGGTGAGTTCGGCAACGAATACCATGATCGAAATAAAGGAGAGCAATTTATTAACTCAAACGTTGCATTGTTTAAGCAAATACTTAAAGCTTCCTCAAATGTAAAATCGATTATTGAATTAGGCTGTAATATTGGTTTAAATCTTCAAGCACTGAAAAGAATTGATAAAAATTTCCAACTTAGCGGTTATGAAATTAATAAGGTCGCCGCAAAAAAAGCTAGAGATTTAAATATAGCCTCAATCATTGACGGTACTATTTTAGATTCGATACCGACAAATATTCAATACGATGTTACCTTCACTAAATGTGTGTTGATTCATATTAATCCAGAAAATTTACTAAAGGTATATGAGAATTTATACAATCTTTCAAAAAGTTATATTGTTGTATGTGAGTATTACAACCCTAATCCTGTAACAGTTCAATATCGTGGACACGAAAATAGATTATTTAAACGTGATTTTGCAGGCGAGTTGATTGATAAATTTAATTTAAAACTCATTGACTATGGTTTTACATATAAACGTGACAACCGCTTCCCCCAAGATGATGTAACTTGGTTCCTGCTCAAAAAATAAAAGTAGAGAAATCTAAAATGAACAATACAACTAAATTTATAAAATTAGGTCATTACGTGAAAGTTTTTACCCACAAAGAGCGTACGTTAGCTTATAATTACTTACATATATAAATTTAACAAAAATTAAGATAAAAATAAAAAGAATGCAGCTGTAGCTCAGTTGGTTAGAGCACTAGTTTGTGGAACTAGGGGTCGGTGGTTCGAGCCCACCCAGCTGTACCAAAAAAATGAAAAAAGAAAAAAAATTTAAAC
>Ga0307995_1001250_pt1 | contig 16223 bp, 16 predicted proteins | sample EllFjometagen262_FD_203132 | JGI IMG/M metagenome (GOLD analysis project Ga0307995, IMG submission 203132) | Marine microbial communities from Ellis Fjord, Antarctic Ocean - #262 | ecosystem: Environmental > Aquatic > Marine > Unclassified | place: Southern Ocean | collected 2014-11-02
ATAGGTGACTGGTAATTTTATTAATACCCTCTTTCGCTTTGCTTAAATTTAACATATGTCCTCATAGTTATTAAAATAAATTGCAATAAAAAATAGACGTCGTTCTGGTTTCCGCAGTTAAAATTCCCCTGAAGAAGTTTAGCCATATTTATAGACCTGCAATTTCTGTAAATAGGTCTTGGCACTACCTTAACAAGTAATGATTAATTATTCAAATCTGAGCAAAAGTTAAATACGCATAATTCTTAATTTGATAAAAACTAGATAATTAAATCTAGCTATGTTTCACTAAAACGAAATTATTAAAAAAAAATGAACCAAATTAGTAAATCTAGATTCCTATTGTCTGTTGTATTATTGTTAATAATTACTTTAGGGGTTTCTCTTAACTCTGCAGTTTCTGCTGAACTATTCTCATCAATTCAGTCTTATTTATCAAAATATTTTGGTTGGTTGATAATTCTTTTAGCTAATTCTTTCTTAGTTTTCTCCATATATTTATTGTTTACAAAATATAAAAATATACGACTTGGGGGAGATAATGCAAAACCGACATACTCATATGCAAACTGGATTGCTATGTTATTCAGTGCTGGTCTTGGAATTGGCCTTCTCTTTTACGGGGTTGCTGAACCTGTTATGCATATGAATTCTTTTCCAGGAATGATAGAAGGAAACTCATCTTACAATGCTTCTAAAGCTATTAGTTTGACTAATCTTCACTGGGGACTTCATGGATGGGCTGTTTATACATGCCTGGGATTATGTTTTGCATATGCCTCTTATAATAAAAATAAGCCCTTTAGAGTTAGTTCGCTTATGGGAGATTCAATCTCTAAGAATAAACCCCTTTCAGTTTTTATAGATGTTATAGCTATATTAACCACAGTATTTGGCATAGCCACATCATTAGGCCTAGGTGCTACACAAATAGGTGCAGGCCTTGATCATATTTTTGGTATTGATCAAACATCAACAAATCAACTAATTATCATAACTGTCATTACTATAATGGGCCTAGTAAGCGTCTGTCTTGGACTGGACGCAGGTATCAAAAGACTCTCGCAATTAAATGTAGTTATTGCTGGGTTCTTGCTCTTACTAGTTTTTTGCTTAGGTCCGTCAATATTTATAATAAACGCATTGGTACAAAATTTTGGTAGCTATCTAAACTCTCTTATCGAAACAGCGACTTATACTGAAGTTTATGAAACTACTTCTTGGCAGAATGGGTGGACGTTATTTTATTTTGCTTGGTGGTTTGCCTGGGCTCCATTTGTATCTCTTTTCATTGCAAGAATTTCATATGGCAGAACTATAAAAGAATTTATAATAGGTGTGCTTTTTGTCCCCTCTTTGATTGTTTTTGTTTGGATGGGTGTTTTTGGAAATGCCGCTATTTATCAAATAATTAATAATTCAAGTAATATTGATGAAGTTGTATCAGGTAACTTTGCTATAGCCTTGTTTAGCTTGTACGACGTATACCCCGGGTCTCAACAGCTCTCAATTCTTTCCTTGATATTAATAATTACCTTTTTTGTTACATCTTCTGACTCAGGGTCATTGGTTGCTTCAATGCTTTCATCTAAGAGTCAAACTGATATTAATGACAGCTCTCCTTTAGTATCGAGGGTTACTTGGGCAATATTGCTTGGTGTGGTTGCTGCTGTGCTTATGTTTGCCGGTGGCCTAACGGCACTTCAGACATCTGTAATTATTACAGGGGTTCCGTTTGCAATAATAATTGTATTCGCCTGCATTAAACTACACAGGTCTTTGGAAGAAGATTTAAAGAATTAGTCTATTTCTTTATCAATGCTATTTAGCTCGTCTGCTTCCATTTCATCTTCATAGATATAATCATCTTCTACATCTGAGACATCTTTTTTTTGAAACTTTTTAGCCACAAGCAAGGCTGCAACTACCAATAATAGAATTAAACCTAGTTGAATTCCCATAATATATTCCTTTATTAAGTTAACTGATTTATTCTATCTTAAACCTAAATACTTAAAATAGTCGATGGATGCACTAGACAACATATTATTACGAGTTTCAGCAAGAGAGTTAAAAGAACCTTGCCCTTCGCCCTCTGAGATGGAGATTGTTTATAAGGCTGCTCTAAGAGCTCCAGATCATGCATGGCTAAGGCCAAGCAGCTTTATTGAAGTTACAGGCGAATCATTAAAAAAGTTATCTGCTATATTTGAAAATTTCGGTCATTCACTTCCCGATATTAGCCCTGAAATTATAGAAAAATATAAGAATGCCCCTTTTAGAGCTCCAATGATTATTATTCTTGTTAATACAACAAAAGATCATCCGAAAGTACCTGCTATTGAGCAAAAATTATCAACTGCTGCTGCAGCTCAAAATATAATACTTGCCTTAAACGCCATGAGCTATGGAGCTATATGGAGAACAGGAAAATTTGCATTTAATACAAGCATTCAGAAAGAAATTGGGCTGAATGCCAATCAAGAGATATTAGGATATTTATACGTAGGAACAACTGAAGGCACTAATAAAAAAGTACCTGATATGAATATCAAAGACTTCGTATCTAAATTATAAAATTTTATTTAAATTTATAAATAAATGCAGAGGTAAAGGCTATCGCTGCGAAAATAATTTCAGCCACTAAAGAAGAGATCGCTATTGGGGCATCAAAAGTAAAGGATGCATAAATACTTACAATAGCTGCTATGGAATATATTAGGCCAACTGAAAAAATCCATTGATACTGCTTAGACACTAAAGAAAAAATACACATAGCACTAGTACCCATAAACATTGCAGTAAAGTCTCTTATTTGAGTATTTCGCCCAAGACCCTCAAGAAAAACCATGTTGAGAGAAACGGCGGAATCTTCAGGTGAAATTAACCATTGAATGGCAATAATTCCTAAAACTAAACCGAGTATAAAAGATAATATTTGTGCAATTTTCATAAGTTGACCTTGATCGTACCATTAATAATTTCATGGACAATGCTTCCGTTGATATTTTTAACATTGTGACAGTTAGTCCCTGCTTTAAAGCTTACGGAGTATTTAGGAGTATCATCAACTAAATGCAGTGCTGAATATCCCTCAATTGCTAGACAGCTTTTAAAATCTTCTGCTAATAAAGATTTTTTTACATAGGGAATTCTTTCAGGCTCTTCATCATAATGAGGGCAGCATATGCCTTTAACAAAACCCAAACAATTTAGAGTTGCCTGATGATCACTCCATGAATCAGTAATGCCTTTTTCAAACCAACATATAGCACCAGCGCTAACCCCAGACATGATAACTCCCTTTTCATATGCTTCCTTAAGTATGATATCTAGGTTCCAGTCCTTCCATACGGCCAACATGCTTTTTGTATTTCCGCCTCCGACATAAATAATATCCTGTTCAAGAATATGAGATCTTAGATCAATTGTTCTTTTAAAAAGATTTATATGAGATGTTGAGCAACCAAGCGAATCAAATGCTTTGTAGAAATTATCTATATATCCTTGGTCATCTCCAGTTGCAGTAGGAATGAAGCATATTTTTGGAATATCTGCTGGTGATTGATCTTTAATATACTTCTCTATTAAGAGATCTCCGATCTCCCTACCAAACCCTCCACCACCTATAGCTATGATCTGCCTCATAAAGATTCAACAATTTTTTTAATTATTTTAATGTGATCTGTTGAAGTTCTGCAGCATCCTCCAAGGGCATAAACGCCCTCATCAATCCATTTCTTTGCAAAGTTACCATATTCTTCAGGATCGATAAATTGCGAATGCTGATGATGGTATTCATCAGAGTCATTTACAAAGCCGTCTAATGGATTGTGCTTATATACAGAAGAGTTTGCATAAACACCAAAGTTAGTACTTAAAGATTTTAGCTTATTAATAGCCTCAGAAGCTTCGTCTGCATGTACACAGTTCACCATCTGACAATCTACATCTAGATTACTACCAGCTATAATAGCGTCTTCAAGGAGCTCAGTACTAGGAAGACGGCTGGCATTTCCCTTATTGCCTCTTGTGGTCCAACTTAACCAAGTCTCGTTAGAAAATTCTTTAGCTATTGTTGCAGCAGTCGTACCTTCGTATATAGAAGCCATTGTTTCACAAATTATAATATCTGTATTGTTCTTATAAATAGCTCCAAGGGTTGAATAAAAATCATTAAGTTGATCTTGGTTGCCACTTAAATCAGGTCTAAATGTTACATGTATTGGAGGAAAGCAACCTGCAATTTTTGTATTTTTACCAGTAACATCAACAGCTTTTTGACATAATTCTAGTGATTTTTTAGCTAGCTCAGAATAAAGAGGTGCTGTGGGCTCTCTCTTTAAAAGTTCTGGGGTTGCTTGATAGTTTGAAGTAGTAATAACATCAGCCCCAGCTTCAATATTTTCAATATGAATTTGAAGTATCAAATCAGGATTATGTATTAAACAATAAGCTGACCATATTGATGTTTTAAAACTAGGAAGAAACTCTCCCCTGTTTTCAATTTCTGTTCCGAGGGCTGAGTCTAGTATTAAAGGCTTCATGATAAATGTATTTTAATTTTTTGATATTATATACAAATGTTTGCTAAACGGTGTTGAACTTTTTATCAAAATCAATCAACCTTTTTTTCCACTTATTAGTAAGCACATTAAACTCTGCGGTTTTAACAGTGAAGTCTTGAAATATTAGATCTCTATCAATCATAAGAATTACAACTTGCTTTATGTCGGTGCCAAACATAACGTTGTGTGCGTTAGCATAAGCGCATCCTTGAAGAAAATAATCCTCAATCCACTCCCTACGTTTAATTTTTTTAGCAGTTTTAAAGTCAATAATTGACGGAACTCCATTAAATATTCCAATACAGTCAGCAGTTCCTGCATATAGATTATCAAGTATCAGGGCAACCTCAAGACCCCAAACCTCTGAAATCCCTAAAAGACCATGAGAAACAAATTTGTTTGTAATCTTTTTAGCTAACAGCTGATCAAAGCCCTCACCAAAACTATCCCACTCATCTCCGTTAAGATATTTTTCAATTGATTCATGTACAGCAGTTCCAATGTCAGTGCTTTGCTTGATAACCCTTTCTGCTTCTTCCTCGCCAACTCTATTTCTCCATCGAGCAATGCCATCTGACTTAGTTGAGGTATTGCCTAGAACTGTAGTAACACTTGGTACAGGGTTATTATTAGAATCTAGGTAATGTCGTCCAATCCCTTCAATGTCTACTCTTTCGATAGAGGGGTAATTATATTTATTTTGCATAATTTGGAAAATGTTTTTGTAATTCATTAAGGTTATCAGAATAATTCTTCCAATAGTCTAATCCTGATTTATATATGGGCTGTCTTACTTGCTCTGAGCTAGCAGTTTTAACTGGTCGTTTTGATTTATAAAATTCCATACAATCCTCTTCAAAGTTGACGTTACAATATTTTAATAAATTACTAATTTCGATTTCGGGACTGGATATCATATCTTCATAATTAATTTTATATATATCGCCAGGAAATATAGAATTCCAAAAATTCATTAAATTAATATAGTCTTTGTAAAACCTTGCTATATCATCCAAATCGTATGTAAAGTGCTGTCCTTTAGCAAAGTACTGCTTGAAGCAACTAAAACAAGCATCCATTGGGTTTCTTCTAACATCAATTATTTTAGCGTTAGGTAATATAAGCTTTATAAGACCAATATGAAGAAAATTATTAGGCATTTTGTCAATAAAAAAAGGTTTGGATGTTCTTGACCATTTAGTATCATCAATATAGTTTCTTCCTAATTCCTTTAATTTAGCTTCATCTAAATCAAGGATATTTAATGGGTAGCCATTATCTTGATTCAAAAGCTTAATTTTTTTAGATGTTGCCATAATATTTGGTAACTCTTGTGTTCCTTCTATCAAAGAGTGTGCTGATAAAATCTGCTCAACTAAAGTAGAGCCTGATCTTGGCAATCCTAAGATAAAAATTGGGTCCTCGGCTTCATGTCCACTGTACTTATCTAAGAATTTTTGATTTGAAGAAAAAAATATTTTATATTCTTCAATTAAGTCGCTGTTTGAATTAGCGTTGTAATCAATTTCCTTTCGTTGTAGCCAGTTTCCCTCTTTGTAATGAACAAATGATTTGGAGTATTCTTTATTAGATTCAAAGGCTTTTCCTAGCGCAAAATGTATTTGTATTAATTCAACACTAGGAATTTTTGATGAAATTAATTTATTCATTTCTTTGATTTGTAAGGCACTAAACTTGTAGGTTTTTAAATTCGCTAAGCTCCAGTATGCTTCTCCTGATAATGGAAAATACTTTATAGCATTTAGATATGCCCTTTCAGACTCTTCCCTACTTCCAATAGTTTTTAAGGCATGTCCCATGCTTAGATAAACTCGTGCATTAGTTTTATCTATTAACAAGGCTTTTTTATATTGCTGAATGCCCTCTTCATATTTAGCTAATTTTGTACATATGGTTCCAAGGGAAACTAAAGCTTCAAAATTATTAGGGTCTAATTGAATTAAATTACTAAATGCAGGAATAGCTTTGGATAATTTATTCTGAATTCTGTAAAGCTTGGCCAGATTATCCCAAGCAAGAGAAAAACTTGGCATAAGAGTTAAGGTTCTTACATAGAGTTTCTCTGCAAGATTATAATTTTTAGTTTTAAAGGCCAGTAAACCAAAAAGCCTTAGTGCATCGACATTATCAGGATCATTAGAAAGAATTTTTTTATAAGTCTGTTCGGCTAACTTTACCCTTCCAGCTCTTGCATGCCTTATTCCTTTATAAAGCTCTGAATAGCTTTTATTATTCTCAAAAAAATCCTTGATAACATCATCGGCTTTTTCAGGCTGGTCAATTGTAATGTAATAATTTGATATCAATCTTGCTGTATTTATAGAAGGGACTCTTTCATGGAGAGTTTTTATCGATTTTATAAAGCTTTTATCATCGTTAAGGTATTTGAAAATCTTTGCTTTTTTTTCTAATACATCCAAATCACTTGGATAGTAATTCAAATATACATCTATGTGCTCAAGAGCTTTGTCTGTAAGACTTAATTTTATATAAATATCAATCAAAAGCCTTAAAGAATTTTTATCATCAGACCTGTGTTTTAAAATTTCATCAATTTGTTCTATTGATTCGTTTAGATTATTATCTCTATATAGGTTAACTGCATTAGTTAAAGCTTCTTTTAAATTTAATTCTTTCGCCATATGTTAAATCAGTATAAAAAAATAGATTGGAGTTTATCTCTACTCATTACTACAATTATACTATCAATAGGCTTGTCTACATATGTCCTATACTCTCCTATTGAAACATCAAAATTTTTATCAGAAATATACTGGAATCTCTCTAAGATTTTTGAATCAACCTTCCAATACGGTGCACTTACAATTGTTTGTACTTTAATTTTATTAGCCCTTCTTCCGTTTGGGAATATTAAAGTTGACCTTGGAAATAGGCCGGTGCATTCATTCATATCCTGGTCAGCCATGATATTTGCTGCTGGAATGGGTGCGACATTACTATATTGGTCATCTATTGAATGGGCATATTATTTAAATGACCCCCCAAAAACTGCAATTACTGAAAGTTTAAAAATGGACTATGCTAGATCTTATAGTATCTTCCATTGGGGAATTACTGGTTGGGCTATATATACGCTTCCAGCAATTGCATTCGCTTTGGCAGTGACTCTTGATAAAGATACATCATTTAGATTTTCATCAATTTTATACAAAAGAAATAAAACTAATTTAGACAAATTAATACGCTTTGCACTTGATCTAATATTTATTTTAGCTGTTTTATCTGGGGCAGGAACAAGTCTTGGTCTATCTTTCCCTATGATATCTGCAGGAGTTGTAAGTGCATTAGGTATTAACCCTTCTAACATTATTGATTATGTCGTTCTTCTTTTTTGCTTTGCAGTATTCGGATCATCAGTTTATCTAGGAATATCAAAAGGAATAAAGGTTCTGAGTAACATCAATTTAATCTTAGTAATTCTTTTCGTTTTATTTATATTTGTCGTAGGTCCAACAACTTATATAATTGAAAACTCACTCGAAACCATCCATTTTACTGTAAAAAACTTCATACAAATGAGTGTAGCTACAGACGATCAATTTGTGCAATCTTGGACTATCTTTTACTGGGCATGGTGGCTAGCTCTTGCTCCATTTGTTGGGTCGTTTATAGCAAATATTTCTAACGGTAGAACCCTCAGAGAGATGATAATGGGTTCGTTGATCATAGGAACAATTATCTGCTCACTGTACTTCCTGATATTGGGTAATTATTCAATATACCAAAGTGAATTCAATGGACTTGATATTCCTTATTTACTTAATGCAGAAGGTACAGATCCTGCGTCTGTTGTTATACAAGTAATTAATACTCTTCCATATGGCTCATTTACTGTAGGTGTCTTCTCTATTATTGCAATAATCTTTCTATGTACAACATATGATTCTGCTGCTTATGTTTTATCAAGCTCTACAATGAATAAAGGCTCAGATGAGCCCATTAAATCTCTTAGATTGGTTTATGCTCTTATTTTGATAGTTCAGCCAGCATTATTAATGTACATGGGCGGAGTTGATTCTGTTAAGTGGATGCTTGTGATTGTTTCAATACCCTTGATATTTGTTAACATGATGCTAATTTATTCTATTATTAAAAATGTTCGTAAAATTACAAAATCATAATGTTCATTTATTTGAGCACAATAGCCTTGAAAGCTCAAAGGATACTATTCTTATAATTCCTGGAGCAGGAATGGATCATAGACTGGGCCAGATGATAGATTTAGAATCTTTATATTCCGAATACACAGTATTATCAATAGATCTTCCAGGTCATGGTTTAACATCAGGGAATTGGCTTGAATCTATTGAGCAAATGTCTGATCTTTGCATTGATGTTGTATCTAAATTAAAGATTAATAACCTTATTGTAATCGGTCACTCTATGGGAGGACTTGTGGGTATAGACATCAGCTCAAAGATTAAGAATAGCTTGACTGTGTTAATGAATACAAGCTACCCGCTTATGGTTGGAGGGGGATTGCTTGATTACTCTAAAGGAGACCTTGATCAGGCTAGTGAGTTTTTAACTAAATACGGTGTTTATAATGTTCCAAAAACTGAAGTTAAATCCAGGTTTTTTGGGTTAATGGGTGCTGGGTTTTATGCTAAACAAAAGGGAGTTATCAATTCCCCTTATGGCACAAAAAATATTACAGAAAACCCTGAAAGAGAGATTGATTTATATCCTTTAAAGAAAATATTTAATCAAACACAAAAAGAGATTCTATCTATAGATCTAAAAGCATGTGGTAAATACGTTAATAAAAATACCGATCAATTAGAAGGTTTAAAATTTATCTATGGAGAAAAAGATAAACTCGCAAGGTTTAATCCTGACAATGAAATTCTTAAAAACTTCAACGAAGAAGATATTTATATAATGGAAAATACCGGTCATTTTCCATACTTTGAAAGACCTAAAGATCTTTCAAATATATTGAAGGGATTTATACCTAGTATCTGTACCTAAATCTTAATCCAAGCACCCTTGGTCTTGCATGTGTTCTTCGTATGTCACCAAAGTCATCATATCTTGACTGATAGCCATTAGTATCAAACATATTAGTTATATAAAGCTCTATTGATCTATTGTCTGATTCAACACCAAATCTCATATTGGCTATTGCATATGATGGAATTTTTAAGGTATTCGCCTGGCTCGTAAACCGATCACCAGTATAGGAGTAATCAAAAGAAAAATATCCAGGGTTATTTAGCATAGTAAAATCTTTATCTACTCCAAAAACATAAGAATTCTCTGGAACATACGCAAGTCTATTGCCTGAGTTAGCTTGAAGAGCACCTGATACATCGTAATAATCTTGAGATAAAGATGGATCATTTAAAACAGTGTAAGCTGATAGAGTTAATGTATCACTTGCTTTGTAGGTTGCATCGAGCTCAAGGCCATTTATTTCTGCATTTCCAACATTGTCGACAAATGCAACTGGTGAGAAGGCTAGATTGTAAGTTGTAGACTGGAAATCATTCCAATCCATCATAAAATAGGCTCCATTCAAAATTAACTTGTTATTTAAAAGAACTGATTTAAAACCAAACTCAAGATTTTCTAAATAATCTGCCTTGTATGTTTCCGGTATGAAATTAGTTTGCCCTGGTCTGACTCTATTAATACCACTTGACCTAAAGCCTTCTGAGTAATTTCCATAAACCATTACATCGTCACTAATGTTATGAGCGATATTTACCTTAGGAACAACTCCAGAGTCATTAGATTTAAATACCTTATCTACGCCATCAAAGACGCCGAAGTAACCGTCTTTTGCGTTAACCACAGTGTCTTGGTCATAAGATCTGAAACCAACTGTTAATTTAGTTTTATCATTAATATCATAGTAAGCCTCTCCAAAAATTGCTTCTGACTCCTCCTCTCTAGTGTTATCAAGGTCCCACCACTGACCATTAGCGGGCTGAAAGGAAAGATTCCCTGGATTCAATCCTTCCCATAGGTAATGAATTTCATAATCACGAGTTGAGGATTCAGAAAATGCGCCAAGCACCCATTGGAATCCTGAATCACCTTTTGATTGAACTCTAAATTCATATGATTTTCTTTCATGGTTATCAATTTGTGTATATGACATTCTTGGATCCTGGCAACCAGAAATATTTCCATAATAGTAATAGTCATAGTAATCGCAGGTGTATGTTGGGCCATCATAGTTGTAATACTCTACATATTCTGAATAATCATATGTATAGTCCACATCTCTCTCAAACGAAGAAGTTGTGAATACATAATCCATTTTGTCATTTATATCTCCACTAAGAGATAGAGATACTTGGCTAAAGTTGTCATCGAAATACTCATCTGAAAATCTAGTATTTTCTCTTGGACCAACCGCCTCATCAGATTCCCATGAACCACCAAAAGTAGATTTTTGCTCAAGCACAGATAGATCTAATGATTGATTGGCAATCTCTGTTGCTAATCTAATTCTATATCCATATTTATTTGTTTCGTTGTAATCATCTTCGGCAAAATCACTATTGTTTATAGTAACTCCAGAGTTGGTAAAGGTTTTGGTAGCTGGTACATTGTCAATCCAGCCTCCGTCTTTTAGATCATAAATACTAAGTCTAACTGCAGTATTTTCACCTAAAGGCATGTTCATGTAAGCCTCGAGTGACTTGTCATTAGAGCCATCTTTTATAGAGCCATAATCCATATCAAAACCATAATCAACTTCATCTAAATTAGGTTTTTTTGTAATTATCTTAATATTTCCTGATGTCGAGCTTGATCCATATAAAGTTCCCTGAGGACCACTAAGGACCTCTACTCTCTCAATATCAAAGACATGAAGGTCTGGGGTTTGACCTATTGTTGTTAACGGCTGGTCATCTAAATACAAAGCGGTGGTAGATGCAGCTCCAGATGGATTTCCAAAACCTCCATCTGATACACCTCTTATATAAAATGAAGAATTACCAGGGCCTCCAGCATCCATTGTAATTGCCGGGGATAAGTTGGCTATGTCATCCAATCCTTTTATATTCTTTAAGTCAAGTTCTGCAGCGCCTATAGCCTGAATGCTCATAGGTACGTCCTGTATATTTTCAGCACGCTTCGAAGCTGTAACTATTACCTCTTCAATAGATTCATCAGCAAAAGCAGTATTTGTTTGAGCAACACCAAGTCCAAGAGCAAAAACTCCCATACATGACAAAGCATAATTATTCTCTTTGAAGGCTCCCCTCAAAAGCTGCGTTACAGGATCATATTTTTTTACAAAAAGTGGTTTTAGATAAACTGATGACATTTTAGATTACTCCTAGTCGCTACACATAATAGATAGCGTATAAATTGTATACATAAATAATATCCATCATTTTGACTAAAAACAATACATTTTGACCAAAAAAATATTTTTGCTGTAAAAGATTGATTAATTATTTTAGTATTTTTTCTAGAAGGTAGTCATTACCCCAGGAATTATTAACATCCATACAATCAGGAAGATTTTTTTGTTTATCTAAATCAAGGTTGATTTGTACTTTTGTAGAGCAAAAACCTACCGAATTGGTAATCCCGGGCCAAAGATGAGCTCTTAAAGGGTTTAGTAAGGCTGTTACATTAACCCCGCCATCGCAATCAGTGAAAGTGTACATTTGTATATCATCTGAGGTTTCTGTTATTTCTTCGAGTAAATTTTTACAATTAAAACTATTAGACCATTGGTTAAAAGTCTTCATCAATGGCTCGTATAGATATCCGTCATTGGCTTCTATTTTTAAAGGGGGCACAGTGGTATCTTTTAATCCGCCATATATAACAAAATTAACAGGCTTGTCAGGGGTGCAACTAAATCCATAATGCTGCATACCAACAACGTTAATGACGCCAGAAATAACATCAGGATACTTACATGCAAAGGCTTGAGCCATCATGCCCCCATTGCTCATTCCGACTATATAAACTTTATCTATAAGATAATTGTTCTTTATTTTATTTATCACACTCATAATAAATCCTAAATCATCACCGCAACTTGTCCAGGCACACCTTTTTAATGGATCACAATTTGCATATTTAGGATATACAGAAGCTGTAGCCAAGCAAATTTCTGAATTACCCTGAATACTTTCAGATCCAGCAAGGTCATTCCAAGAAGAAACAAACCCCGCATCAGCATCATTAAAATAAGTTCCTTGAGGGTATGCTGCTATAAAATTGTATTTATTTGAGGATTTATTGAATCCCCCAGTTGTCTCTTTCTCAAAACCTGAAGCTGTTCCTGTATAGCCATGAAGGCCAATTACAAGATTGATAGGTTTATCCTTATTATGGTTCTCTGGTAAGTTTAAGAGATAGTATCTATCGATATTATCGTATAAAAAAGATAATTCTTTCATATTGTCAGCAAGCAAGGATTGGGCAAATAAAGTAAAAATTATAAGAAAGAATTTCATATAGACTCCATAAATGTAATAGTTTTTTTATATGAGAATTCTTTATTTTTTTCACTAAAAACCTCGTGCCTGGAATTCTTAATTAAGAGTAGTGATGAATTGGGAAATATCTTGATTAAATAATCAAACAAACGTCTAACTCCTTTGCCATCTTCTCCAACCGGATCCTTATCTCCAGAAATAATAAATATTGGTATCTCTTTATTAGCATTGATATATGTTCTGTTTTTAAAAGTAGACAGGAGTCCTTTAGCAAGATCAAGCCAAAGTAAGTTTGTAACCTGGAAGCCGCATAGCGGATCATTAATGTAGTCATCAACATTGCTTTCGTCTGCAGATATCCAGTCGCTTTCTGTTCTGTTTGGAGTAAATGATTTATTGTATGTCTTGATGGTTAAGAAATTTAAAAGATTACTAATTGATTTTTTGCCAAATAAAATAATTTGAATATTTACTAGTATTTTTTGAATTTTGATAACTAGGGTTGGTACTTTAGATGATCCTGATAGTATCAATCCTTTTATATTTAGCCCTTTTGCTAGTGCCGATAAAGCAATCCAGGAACCCATGCTGTGACCAATAAGAAACTGGTCTAAATTTGGAAATTTATTCCTAGAATCTGCTATTACGGTTTCTAAATCAGAGACTACTTTATTCCACCCATCTTTATCAGAGAAGAAGCCCTTAACATCTTTGGCATTAATACTAAGCCCATGCCCTCTATGATCTTTAGCTATGACATGATATCCATCATCATTGAATCTACTTATTAACCACTTATACCTAGGTATATGCTCTGCCATTCCATGGCTAATATGAATAATGCCCTTTGGGTTAATTTGGTTAGTTAAAAACTCATAAACATGAGGATCCTGATTAGTTATATTTGAAGTCATAATTTATAATATATTAAATTAAATATTTTTAAATAATATGCATGATATTCACATAGCGGGAACTGGGGTTTGGCATCCCGAAGATATGATTACTAACGATGAAATTGTTGAATCATATAATTCATATGTTGATAGCTTTAATCAAAATAATAAAACTGAAATAGATAATGGAATCTTAGAGAAGATGCCGCCCTCTTCTTCTGAGTTTATTGAAAAAGCTTCAGGCATCCAAACAAGATATGTTATTGATAAAGCTGGAATTCTAGATCCTAAAAGAATGATGCCTATTGTTAAAAATGAGGATGAAAGTCGACTATCAATTCATGCTGAGGTTGGAATAATTGCAGCTAAAAAAGCAATGAGCCAAGCTGGTGTAACTGCGGATGATATAGATGCAATTATTGTAGGCACATCTCACTCAGCAAGAAATTATCCAGCAGTAGCTATAGAGATTCAAGAAGAGCTTGGCATCAAGGGTTATGGTTATGACATGCTCGTTGGATGCTCATCCACCACCTTTGCTATCAGTAATGCATATAGTGATATAGCCTCAGGACTTGCTAATACAATACTGGTTGTAAACCCTGAAATATCAACGCCCTTTGTTAACTTTACCAATAGAGATAAGCATTTTATTTTTGGCGATGCATGTGTTGCCACTATTGTTCAAAAAGAAAGCACTTCTAAAAAAAGTTTTAAAATAGTAGATAGAAAATTACATACTGAGTTTTCTAATAATATTAGAAGTGATTTCAGTTATTTGAATAGAGCTGCAGAAGATCAGAAAACAGATGATGAGGTTTTATTTAGGCAAAATGGTAGGAGCGTCTTCAAGGATGTATGCCCTTTAGTATCATCAATAATTAAAAAGCAGCTTGAAGTAAATAATCTTTTGCCTAGTGATGTTTCAAAACTATGGCTTCATCAAGCAAATGGAAAGATGATCAGATTAATTGCTTCTAAAGTCCTTGGAAACGATGACTTTGGACTCGACCTAGTCCCTATGCCAATTCAACAATATGGAAATCTAGCATCAGCTGGATCCCTCGTAGCCTTTAATCTAAATAATGATTTAGAGCCTGGACAGAAAGGAATACTATGCTCATTTGGGGCTGGCTATTCGATATGCTCATTATTAGTTGAAAAAAATTAAATTTAAGTTACATATAAAAATTTAAAACAATTATAATTACATCACTATGGGTGAATACGACGCAGTTTGGGTTTTTTTAATTTCAACAATCTTTGTTGGTTTCTATATTTTTATTGAAGCCAGGCCTAAAGGGTCAACTTTTATTGCTGATATTAAATCAACCGTATCAAGGTTTTTTAGAAAAAGATAAGTTTTGTTTTTAAACAATAAATTTTCTATTTTCTTCTTCGTTCCATTGGCATTAATCTTAGGCGGCCTAGCGTCATCAAATACATCAACTGATATATGGTATCAATCTCTTTTAAAATCTGAGCTTAATCCTCCTGGATACGTATTTGGTATTGTCTGGCCTATCCTATATCTTTTAATGTCTGTATCTGCATATAGAACATTTGAAGCAACTAAAAACCTTTTTATAATTCAACTTTTTTTTAACACGATATGGTCTTGGTTATTTTTTAGCTTTCATATGCCTGTGATAGCTCTAATGAATATATGGCTATTGATATTCTTAAATATTAAACTGGCTTTTCAAATGATTAAGATTGATAAAATATCGGGTATTATTTTTATACCCTATGTAGTTTGGCTGCTCTTCGCATCTTACCTAAATCTGTTTATTGTTATCAATAATTAGATAAAACATCCGACAACAAGACCTGTCATACAAGAAGCAAGCGTAGCGCCAACAAGTGCTTTGAAAGAAACATCTATTAGGTCACCTTTTCTTTCAGGTGCCATAGCTCCAATTCCAGAAACTAAAATACCAACAGAAGAAAAATTAGCAAAACCGCAAAGTCCATATAGTGTTATTAACTTAGACCTATCAGAAAGAAGGCCATCCTCAAGATTGGCCATTGCGCCATAAGCAACAAACTCATTAAGAGTGGTTTTTATACCAAGTAATTCACCTGCAATTATAGCCTCGTTCCAAGGTATACCCATAAGCCATGCTATTGGTGCAAACACATAACCAAGAACACCCTCTATAGAGATTTCTAACCCAAGCTGATTACCAATTAATCCAAGAAAAGAATTTGCAAAATAAACTAAGGCAATAAAGACTATAAGAATAGCTCCAATACTTATCGCAATACTTGTACCGTCTGATGTACCGCGTGTAATTGCA
>Ga0307995_1001254_pt1 | contig 16176 bp, 16 predicted proteins | sample EllFjometagen262_FD_203132 | JGI IMG/M metagenome (GOLD analysis project Ga0307995, IMG submission 203132) | Marine microbial communities from Ellis Fjord, Antarctic Ocean - #262 | ecosystem: Environmental > Aquatic > Marine > Unclassified | place: Southern Ocean | collected 2014-11-02
AAACCTAATTACGACTCAATTTATCCTGCCGCTCATTATCTTGAAAAAGACATTTCTCATCTTATGGAGTCTTTAAAATGGAAATGATTTTAATTGCTCTATAGTTTTTATACTATATATATATATATCGCCTGTTTTTTTAACTACTTCAGATATTCTATTTAGGTCTAGTTATTTCTGCATCATAAATAATCCAAGCTATTTTAGAATCAAAATCTACAGTTACAGAGGATACTCCAGTAGTTTTTTTGAAATTTTTTTCAATGGAAGCAGCACAGCCAATGGCACAGGACATCCCCTCAATACTTAATTTAGCATAGGCTTTTTCAACAATTTTTTCTTTTGATGCTTTCTCAGTACTAGAGAGTGTAATGACCTCTATTTCAGAATTATTTTGACATCCCAAAACAATAGAGATACTAAAAACAATAAAAAGTAAGTGCCGATTTGATATTTAATAAATTTTATACAAAAATACTGATTTCTTACTTATGGGATTATCATAAAACCTCATTTTTGTGAAGATATGGGGAATGAAATAAAAAAATGGGTTTATTTGATATTACTATCTCTGATATGGGGGAGTTCATTTATTTTGATTAAAAAAGGATTAATTGGTTTAACTCCACTTCAACTTGGGTCTGTCAGGATAATAATGACCACAATAATTCTGAGTATTTTTGGTTGGAAAGAATTAAAAAATATATCTAAATCCACTTGGCCATGGATTATTTTCACAGGTTATTTCGGCACTTTTTTCCCTAGTTTTTTATTTGCATATGCAGAAACCATAATTGACAGTTCTGTAGCAGCAGTATTAAGTGGGATGACTCCACTTTTCACAATGCTTTTGGGAGTTGTTGTTTTTGGTGTAGCATTAAAATGGAGAAAAGCTCTTGGTGTTATTATTGGTTTTGTAGGCACGTTAGTTTTGGTCTCAAATGAATTTTCAATTCAATCAGGGCCAAATAACTGGTATGCTTTACTAATAATAATTGCCACATTTTGTTATTCTATTAACGTAAATATCATTAAGTTTAAACTTGCTGGGGTATCTGCCTTGGGGATAGCTTTGGGTAATTTTATAGCAATTGTTCTCCCCGCAATCATAATTTTATTGACTTCGGATTTTCTATTAGAAGGCCTCATTCAAAATACCAAAGTGACTACCTCTTTGGGCTATGTTTTTATTTTAGCTTTTTTTGGAACAGCACTAGCTAAAGTGATGTTTAATAAATTGGTTTCTATTTCTTCTCCTGTTTTTTCAATTTCAATAACTTACTTACTGCCCATTGTAGCTATTGGTTGGGGAATTTTAGACGGTGAAACCTTTAGTCCTATTCAATGGTTAGCCTGTGTTTTTATTTTGATGGGAGTTTATCTAGTTACTGATAAAAAACGATTAAAGTCTTAAAAATAAGATGATTTATTGACTCTAAAATTCATGAATTTACATCTGTTTAGCATAGTATATTTTAATACATTTGATTAAAACAATAAAATTTAATATTATGCGAAATCTATATATTTTTATTTTAACATTGTCATTTTCGCTTTCAAATGGACAAGTAAAATACGATAGAATACTTAAGACTATTGATCAAAACCAGGAGCAGTACAGCGCAATAGCTCAGCAAATATGGTCACTAGCTGAAATGGGTTATCAAGAAGAAGAAAGTAGTGCTTTGTTACAGCAAACATTAAAGAATGAAGGTTTTTCTATCGAGCAAGGTGTTGCGGAAATTCCAACAGCTTTTGTAGCTAGTTATGGTTCAGGTTTACCAGTAATTGCGGTTTTAGGAGAATTTGATGCTTTACCTGGACTTTCCCAAAAAGCAGTACCCTATAAACAATCCAACAATGGAAAAGCCGGTCACGCTTGTGGGCATCATTTGTTTGGAACAGCTTCTGCAGCAGCAGCAATTGCAATAAAAAATTATCTTTTAGGGAAAAATAAATCTGGAACGGTTAAGTTTTATGGCTGCCCTGCTGAAGAAGGAGGATCAGGAAAAGTTTATATGACTAAAGCAGGTCTTTTTGATGATGTAGATGTCGCTATTCATTGGCATGCTGATAGTCAAAACTCTGCGAGTATACGCCCAGCTCTAGCTAACAAATCAGCTAAATTTCGTTTTTATGGTGTTTCTGCTCATGCTGCAGGGGCACCAGAGAAAGGTCGTTCAGCTCTTGATGGAGTTGAGGCCATGAATAATATGGTAAATATGATGCGGGAACATACCACAGAAAGTACACGCATCCATTATGTGATTACTCAAGGAGGGCAAGCTCCAAATGTAGTTCCTGATTTTGCTGAAGTTTATTATTATGCCCGTCACAAAACGCGTGATGAAGTGGTAAATGTTTTTGATCGAATTGTCAATGCCGCTAAAGGAGCTGCAATAGGAACAGGAACTACAATGAAATATGAAATGATAGGTGGTACTCATGAATTGTTGCACATTGAAGGTTTACAAAAACTAATGCATAAAAACCTAGAGGCCATAGGAGGGTATAACTATACAGCAGAAGAAAAAGTTTTTGCTGAAAAAATTTCTGAAAGCTTGGGAAGAGTTTTAAATACTGAATATGTAACAGGAGTAGCTCCTTATGAAGAAAATTCTAAAGCAGGGGGTTCTACCGATGTTGGAGATGTAAGTTTTGCAGTACCAACAGTTGGTTTTCGAGCGGCTACTTGGGTGCCCGGAACCTCAGCACACAGCTGGCAAGCAGTTGCTGCAGGAGGGACAAATATTGGAAATAAAGGAATGATGGTGGCAGCTAAAACCCTAGCTTTAACGGGGATGCAGCTGATAGATAATCCAAAAATTATATCAGCAGCAAAAAAAGAGTTTCAAGAAAAACGCGGACCTAGCTTTAAATATTCACCCATGTTAGGAGATCGAAAACCCGCATTAAACTATAGAAATTAAGCACATGAAATTTTATATTTTTTTAGTTCTAATTTTTTCTTTAAGCCATGCTAAAGCTCAAGTATTTTTTTTTGAGAGTCAAGAGAATGGAAAAACAATCAATCACCGAATTTTGATAGATGATGAATACCTTATTGAAACCCAATTTTCTATAAATCCTTCTGAGTTTATTCTAACACGAGGCGGTTTTTATTCTCAAGAAGGGACAAGTTATGAAGTAGCATTAGAATTTAATTCTAAGCATGAGGAAGATGGTTTAACTCAAATTAAAATCAATTCTTCTCCTCTGTCTCTCGAAGCTTGGAACACAATCTCTAAAGAACTGCTTGATCTCAATGGTAAATGGCTGATGGCTGGGAGGGTGAGAGATAACAAAGAACAAAGAAGAGATATAACACGTCCAAGAAAAACCATGAAGTTTTTAAAAGATGGTTATTTCCAATGGATAGCCTTTAATACTGAAACCTTTCAGTTTTTTGGATCAGGAGGGGGTTATTATACTATAGCGCAGGGAAAGTATTTTGAGCATATTGAATATTTCTCTCGAAACAACACAAGTGTTGGAAGGATCTTGCCTTTTAGTTATAGTATTAGGGGAGATGATTGGCATCATGAAGGGTTTAGCAGTAAAGGCGACCCTATTCACGAAATTTGGTCTTCTCGTAAACAATAAAAATATGAATAAAGTAGTAATTGTTTCTGCTAAAAGAACTCCCATTGGGAGTTTTATGGGAGGATTATCAACTGTTCCCGCCACGGAACTAGGAAGTCATGCTATTCGAGCTGCACTAGAGTCAATTCAATTAGCTCCCGAACAAGTAGATGAAGTCTTTATGGGACATGTTTTGCAAGCAGGAACAGGACAAGCACCTGCACGTCAAGCAGCTTTGGGAGCAGGAATTCCTGAGAATGTTCCTTGTACAACAGTAAATAAAGTTTGCGCTTCCGGAATGAAATCTTTGACTCTAGCGATTCAAGCAATTGCACTGGGAGATGCTGAGGTTGTAGTTGCTGGAGGAATGGAAAATATGAGTTTGAGTCCTCATTTAAGTTCACTAAGAGGGGGGCATAAATTTGGAAATATAACTTTTAAAGATGCCATGCAGATTGACGGATTGACGGATGCGTATGATCAAGTTGCTATGGGAGTTTTTGCGGATGCTACCGCTGAAAAACATCGAATTTCAAGAGCCGAACAAGATGATTTTGCCATCCAATCCTATCAAAGAAGTGCTGAAGCATGGAAACGCGGGGACTTTGATAATGAAGTAAGCCCTATAGCTGTTGCTCGGCGTAAAGGTAATCCTATTATAATGAGTGAAGACGAAGAGTTTAAAAACATTTTCATCGATAAAATCACAAAATTAAGACCTGCTTTTTCAAAAGAAGGTACAGCAACTGCTGCAAACGCTTCAACCATTAATGATGGTGCAGCAGCGCTTATTGTGATGAGTGAAACTAAGGCTAAAATTTTAGGAATAAAACCCATGGCACATGTACTTAGTTATGCTGATGCTGCACAAGAACCAAAATGGTTTACTACATCACCAGCAAAAGTATTACCTAAAGCACTTGAAAAAGCAAGTTTAACGATCTCTGAAATTGATTTATTTGAATTGAATGAGGCTTTTTCTGTAGTTGGTTTAGCAAATATAAAATTATTAAATCTAGACCCTAACAGAGTAAATTCGAATGGAGGAGCAGTTTCTTTAGGACATCCAATCGGATGTTCTGGAGCTCGTATTGTAGTAACTTTATTACATACACTTCAAAAGCAACAAAAAAAATATGGGGCTGCAGCAATTTGTAATGGAGGAGGTGGAGCAACTGCAATAATTCTTCGAAATAATTTATGATAAATATAACCGAGCTTATATCACTATTGAATCTAGAGCAAAAGGATTCTCACCATTTTGTTGGGCAAAATTATAAAACAGCTTGGGGCCGTGTTTTTGGGGGACAAGTATTAGGTCAATCTCTTCATGCAGCCTACCAAACTGTTCCAAAAAATAGAAAAGTCCATTCTATGCATGGGTATTTTATTTTAGGAGGTGATATTAATGTTCCAATTGATTACCATGTGGATGCTATTCGGGATGGTAAAAGTTTCACAACTCGAAGAGTAGTGGCTTTTCAAAATGGAAAAGCAATTTTTAATATGGCAGCTTCTTTTCATTTAGAAGAAGAGGGAGTAGATCATCAAATTATTATGCCCAATGTATTGACTGCTGACCTTTTGTTGACGGACATTCAGCAGGCAAAATCTCTTGAAAAAATAGATCCAGAACGCTATAAAAGATTGATGACTTCGCATCCGCAAGTCTTCGAATTCCGACCTGTTGGAAAAGCGATTTATTTACAAACTCAAAATAGCGCGCCGTTATCACATATTTGGTTTAAAACCAAAGAAAAAATAAAGGGAGATATTGCGCTACAACACCAACTTCTTGCTTTTGCCTCTGATTACAGCTTACTTTTATCAGCTACTTTACCTCACAGAAAAGAATTAGATCATGAGCGTATGTATTATGCAAGTTTAGATCATGCTCTGTGGTTTCATCGTGATTTTGTTATTGATAATTGGCTGCTTTATGCAATTGAAAGCCCTAGCGCTTCAAACGCAAGAGGATTTGCAAGAGGCAGTATTTTTAATAACGAAGGCTTAATGGTTGCATCTGTTTCGCAAGAAGGATTAATGAGAAAATATAAATGAACATAGATTCTTATTAAATAATATCAGCCTCATTCTTGTATAAAAACCACCAATGAAAATATATATTTTACCATTGCTTTTCACTCTTTTCAGTTTAGGTTTTAAACTTAGTGCACAGGAATATGAAAAAGTAAATGGAGCTTGGAATGCTGTTTTCTTAGATTATCCTTTGTCTAATAAATTTACATTTAGAAATGAATTTCACTTTCGAACTGTTTCTTATTTAGAGATATTAAACCAGCAAATTATACGTCCCTCAATAACTTACACGACACCAAAAAAAATTAAACTTACAGGAGGATATAGTTTTTTGAAAAACTTTGATCGAAATATAGATGCTAATCCCAGAGTAAGGCAAGAGCATAATATTTGGGAACAAATTTCTTATAGTTTGCCTCTCAAAAAAGGAACTATAAACTCTTGGATAAGAATGGAACATCGTTATCAGGAAGAGTTACCCCTTGAAAAAGACTCAAAAAGCTTTAATTTTTCAAGCCGTATTCGTTTTCGATTTACTTACAGTTATCCACTTTCAAAACCTGATTCAAAAACTCCTATCAACTTTGTTTTCTATGAGGAGATATTTACTTTTTTAAATCCAGAGGGAATACCCTATAGATTCAATCAAAGCTGGACCTTTTTTGGGATTAAAATTAAATTAAGTGATAAGATGGTTTTGAATTCTGGTTTTCAGAAAACAACCTCACAAAAATCTAGCGGTGATTTCTTAAAAAACAGATTGTGGAATACTATTTTGTTCTATAAATTTTAAAGCTCTTTTTCAAAATCTTCTTATTTATTCTCCTCTCATTTTTTAAAATAATTTTGTAGTTTAACATCAAATTATTAGCATGATCTATTTACGTTCATTTGTTTGTTGTTTTGGAATCGCTTTATTTTTGAATTCCGCTTCTATTCAAGCACAAGAGTTTTTTAAAGCAAAAAAAGAATATCATTGGGTGAGTACAGATTTACATATCCATACTGTTTTTTCTGATGGTGATGTTTGGCCAAGTATTCGGGTTGAAGAAGCAAGAAGAGAGGGTCTTGATTTAATTGCCATGACAGAGCATTTAGAGTATCAGCCTCATTCAGAAGATATTCCACATCCTGATCGAAATCGATCATTTATCATTGCCAACGAAATGATTCAGCCAAATGAAAGGCTTCAGGTTATTAATGGTTCTGAAATCACCAGAAAGATGCCTCCCGGTCATATTAATGCAGTTTTTATAAAGGATGGAAACGCACTTTTACATTCAGATTCTCTTTCCGGTATTGAAGCAGCAAATAAACAAGGGGGTTTTGTTTTTTGGAATCACCCGAATTGGGATAAACACAGACGTGATGGTATTGCGCGTTTGGAACCTTTTCATAAGTATTTAATTAAAAATAAGTTGTTACACGGTCTTGAAGTAGTAAATGAATCAACTTATTCTGAGGAAGCTTTAAAGATAGCTCTAGACAATAACCTTACTATTTTGGGAACTTCAGACATTCATGGCTTGACAGACTGGGAACACGGTGTTTCTTCGGGAGGCCATCGGCCTATGACTTTTGTTCTTACAGATGACAAATCACCAATAGCATTAAAAAAAGCTTTGTTTGAGGGGAAAACTGTAGTATGGTTTAATGATTTATTGATTGGAAAAGCAGATAATATTGAGGCTTTAGTAAGAGACAATATATCTTTTAATATTCCAATATATCCTGAAGATAAGACCATCTTGAATGTTGAACTTACCAATCACAGCGCAACACCTTTTCATTTAGAATATATAGGCGAATATAGTTTTCATCAGCGTTCTAATGTTTTCATAGTACCTGCTAAATCTTCTATAGTTTTGATGATCAAAACCAAAAAACTAAGAAATAAAGTAAGTTTACCTTTTAAAGTTTTGAATACTGTTATCGCACCAAAAGAACATCTTAATTTAAGTTTTATATTAAAATAACTAATATGATTAAAGACAGTAATTGGCGCCCTCTTCCTGATTATTTGACAATAGCACAAAGCAAAATTGAAGGCTTAGGACTTTTTGTAACAAAAGATTTACATGAAGGAACAGATTTAGGAATTACCCATGTGTTTGACGAGCGTTTCCCTGACGGTTATATTCGTCTTCCATTAGGAGCCTTTATCAACCATCATGAAATCCCAAATTGTAAAGCTGTTTTTGCAGAAGAAGATCCAAATAGAGGAAAATTAAAACACATTCGCATAGTAGCTACAATAGATATTAAAGCTGGAGATGAAATTACTGTAAAATATGTCATAAATAAATTAGATAATCCTAATTGGGAGCAAGAATACGAAATTACCCAATAAGACATTTATTCTTTTTATAAGTGTTTTTAAAACAACACCAAGGCAACTGTAAAAGAAGTAAAATAAGAATTTCAAAATTACTTCATATAAATCCATACTAGGTTGTAAAGACTTTATTTAACGACTAGATTAATTCTTCGTTCCCCGGTTTTTTCTCCGCATTCTAATGGGATTCCACCATAGAAAAAATCCACTCATGGAAAGGGTAATAAGTCCTATTGAAACCAAGGTAGTGTAACCCAATTTAAAGCCTTTTTTATTGTTTTGAAATAGATAATCAACGATTGATCCATCATGTAATTTTTCAATGAAATCGGAGTTTCTTTTACTAGCAGAAAGGATTTCACCTGTTTTACAATCTATTTGAAGTTCCATGAAATTATTCTCAAAAAGAATTTTTGCAATTCCCATTTCAGGACGAATATCTATTCTTGAAATCAGAATATTTTTTTTGTTTTGTCGAGCCCAGTATTCAGTTGATATAGAGTCGATTTTTCTAAGTGAAATCCATTCTTTGGGTTGATTCGTAATCCCCTTTTGAACTTTAGGTAAGAGTTGAGCTTCTTTTTTCCAGCCTAATAATAGTCCTGTTACTCCAGTATTAAATAAAAAAATCAATAAAGGAATGGCAACCCATTTATGAAGACCTCGATAATTTCGTGTCTTCTTTGCGATTTGATTGGTTTTCTCAGGATTAAAATATAAACTCAATTTTTAAAATCTATAATAATTAATAATAACTATATTAATATTTTAAATCTAAACATGATGATAATTTATTAAAAAATTCCCTTTACTTATTCAAAATGTTTAATCTCAAACATAACCAAAGTGTGTATGTGCTTTCAAATGCACTTTCTAATTATAATGGTACTATTAAAATAGGCTATACACTAGCAAAATTGAATAATATCTCACCATTAGATTTACAAGTTTCTATTTACAATACAATTCAATGGAATAAGCAAGAAGAAAGCACCGTAAACTTGAATATAAAAACAGTTACTGCCTCCCTCTAAACGGGGCTAATTTAAAAGAAATTACTCTTGAAGATGCTACTGTTAAGAACAACAACCGAACCCACGCCAGGTGATTATGATAATGACGGCTTACCCAATATTACAGATGAAGATTTATATTCAGATCAGGACGAATTAGAATGTGGCTCCAATTCTTTAGATGGGCTTGATACACCATTTAGACACAGACAATGATCTTCTTGCTAATTGCATAGATCTTGATGATGATAGTTATTTGGATGAAAATGATGCTTTCCCTTTAGACGATTCAGAATGGATTGACTCTGATGGTGATCCAGAGATTCAACCACTAATTTCCGAATTCATGCCTCCAAATGGGATGGTGTAAATGACTATTTTAATATTGAGCAGTTTCCTAATAACACAATATATTTTTACACTAGAACAGGAAGACTCCTTTATCAAAAAACAGGATATCTTAATGATTGGTATGGAACTTTTAATGGGAAGGTGCTCTTGGAGGGAAACTATTTTTACCTATTAGATATTGAAAGTGACGGCGCTCCCGATTACAAAGGATGGTTCTACTTCACTAGATCGTTAAAGTCTAGTTTAGAAGCCATTTCAAAACAGCAAACGGATGTGGCATGTAAAAACTATAAAGCTAGTTTTTTGAAACTATTTTAATTAACTTTAAAAAACTTATTTTTTGAATAAAACAACTTTTTCTTTCTTTTCCATAAAGCTAAATCTTAAGAGAGCACATTGTTTGAAAAAACCGATTCTACTATTTTATCTTATTTTTCCTTTAATTGCTTTAGCCCAACAAGAATCGTATTATTCACTTTATCGTTATAACATGAATGTTATAAATCCAGCTTACGCCGGAGCAGAAGCGAATAATCTTTTATCATTAACCTCTAGACAACAATGGAATTCTTTAGTTGACGCTCCAAGTACTTTGGCTTTTTCTTTTTCTTCAGCAAGAAAAAACAATGTTGGTCTAGGAATTTCTGTGGTTTCTGACAAAGTGTTTATCGAACAGCAAACCTTTGCCTATGTTGATTTTTCATATAAATTAAATATCAGTGATAACACCCAACTATATTTAGGGTTAAAAGGAGGAGGTAATTTTTATAAGGCAGATCCGTCAGCTCTTAACACATATGATCCTTTCATTGACCCCACTAAAAATGCGATAAGTAAATTTAACCCCAATGTAGGATTAGGGGCTTACCTAAGTGCACCTAATTACTGGCTTTCTTTTTCAATTCCTAGATTATTTAATAGTAAAAGAGATGATAGTAATATAGTAATCACTGCTAAAGACAGGGTTCATACTTATTTAGCAGGAGGAATTAATATTAACATTAATAATGATTTTCTTTTAAAACCATCATTAATGTTTCGGAATATAAAAGGAATTCCAATTACTTCTGATTTGACTACTATGGTTAGTTGGAAAAACAATTTTGATATAGGTTTCTCTTGGCGATCAAATAGCTCTATGTCTTTAATGGCGATAATATCACTTGGAGTTTTTGACATAGGATATGCATATGAAACTCCTACTGATGGAGGCTTGTCTCAACTTAACTTAAAAACACACGAACTGATATTTAGGATTAGACTTAATGAAAGAGAACAAGCTGAAGAAATAGAGCCCACTCCTGCTATAGAATAATAATTATGTCACTTGGGGTTTTTCTTTAGTGAAACTTAAAAAATATTTCTTTTTTACTATTGCCTCAAGACGTTTTACTAATTGGTATATCTCATTATGTTTTGTATACAAAGGTGTAATTCCAAAACGAATAAAATTAGGTGGTCTAAAATCGGGAATAATTTTAGGTTTATTATTATTTCCTGATATTAGTGTCTGACAAATTTGCCAAGAAGATTCATGAGAAAGTGTAATGTGCGAACCTCTAAAAAGAGAGTCTCTGGGGCTTTCCAACTGAAAACCTATTGGGACTAAGTGCTTTTCAACTAAATCAATTAAATTTTCAGATTGTAAAAGACTTTTCTCTCTAATTTTTTTTATTCCAGATTCAAGAATCATATCAATTCCAGCTTCCATCGCTTGCATAGATAAGACGGAAGGTGTTCCGGAAGCAAATCTATTAATGTCAGTAGCAGCAATATACTCAGAGCTAAAATCAAATGGATTTTGGTGTCCAAACCAGCCTTGAATAGGATTGTAAATTTGAGACTGTAAACTTTTTTCAATAAATAAAAATGCAGGCGCACCCGGTCCTCCATTCATATATTTATATGTACATCCCAGAGCAATTCGAGTAGCAGAAGTCTTAAGATTAATAGGCACAGCTCCAACGGCATGGCTTAAATCCCAAACGATGATACTTTGATGTTCATTAGCCCATTCGTTTAATTCTTTCATGGGATATAAGTAGGAGCTCTTATAGCTTACTAAACTTAAGCAAATAATTCCTGGGTTTTCTTTAATGGAGCTTTTGAGTTTTTTAATATTAGCTTCAATTTCTTGCGAGTAATCGAGTTTTAAAACTTGAGGAATTTTGAAAATCCTTGTCAAACCATCCATTATGTATAAATTTGATGGAAAATTAAGTGTATCTGTTACAAGTTGCTTAGGGTAAAGATTACTCTTAAGTAAAGCATGAATGCTTTGATAAAGTCTAACTGAAGTAGACTCACCAATAATAATTTCATCTTTTTCGGCTCCTAATAATTGACTATACTTTTTAGCAATTCGAGAAGGAAGATCAATCCAATGACTATTCCAACTTCCAATAAGACCTTTACCCCATTGCTCATCGATAGTTTTATGTAATTGAGATTTTGCAGCTAACGGCATTTTCCCCAACGAATTTCCATCAAAATAAATTTCATTTTCAGGATGAAAAAATTGTTTTCTAAATTTCGATAGAGGATCGTTTTGGTCTAATAATTTAGCCTTATCTAAACTATTCATTTTTAATATTTAAAAAAAAAGGAAGAATTTCTTTTACCCACTCAGCATATTGTGCTCCACTTGGATGCAGGCCGTCACTTGCAATCCATTCAGGGTGAATGCTAATATCTCTTGAAATGGAGGTAATATCTATAAAGACAATTCCCTCAATAGCACAAATTTCATAAACAGCTTGGTTAAAATTGTCGATTTCAGTTCTAATTTGTTCTCGATCTCTTCCTTCTGCAAAAGGCATTACTCCCCAATCAGGAATAGAAACAACAAAAACATGCTCTTTTTTATTTCCACTAAAACTTATTGCTTGATTTAATAAATTCCAAAATTCTTCTTTAAATTCCGAAAGACTTTTTCCTTCATATTGATTATTTACTCCGATAAGCAGAGAAATAAAGTCATATGGGTAATCTAAAATTGCAATATCAATACCAGACTTTAATTTATCAGTAGTCCATCCGGTTTTTGCTATAATCTTCGGTGAGCTAATATTAATGTTGTTTTTATTTAATGCTTTAGCTAATTGAATGGGCCATCGTTTATTTTCAGGAACACTTTCTCCAATAGTATAGCTGTCACCTAATGCTAAATATGTTTTTTCGGATAGCTCTCTTTGACAGGAAGAAAAGCTTAAAAGCAAAAAGATAAATTTTAAAAAATAGTTCTTTTTCATAAAAGTATTTGTTGTTAAAAAAAAGCATATTAGAGCAAAACGAAGGTATTAATTTTTGTTTGCTTTATGGCTTTAAGTTTATCTATACCTCTTTGATTAATTAAATTTGACAAGACTTTTTTGTGGTTATACAAACAATAAGTATCTTTAATATTATTCATTTTAACTATGCGTTATACCATACTTTTTCTCTTAAGTTGTTCATTCTCTTGGACACAGCAACTATCTTTCAAAACAATTAATTTACCAAAAGCTCTTGAAGAAACTTCAGGACTTGAAACTTATGGGGACTATTTGATAACACATAATGATTCAGGACATAAACCTGTTCTTTATTTTTTTACTCCTAAAGGAAAATTAGTCAAACAGGTTAGATTAGATCAGTTAAAAAACAAAGATTGGGAAGATATTGCAGCAGATTCCACTCACTATTATATTGCAGACACAGGAAATAATTATGGTATGCGAGAGAATTTAACAATTTATATAATCGATCGAGAGTTTAATAGCCATGGAAAAATAAAGATTAAATATGATGCACAAACCACTTTCTCAAGAGATCCTAAAAATGAATTTGATGCTGAAGGGTTAACTGTAGTTGGGGAAGAGCTAATGCTATTTTCTAAAAACAGAAAAACACTCCAGTCTCAGATTTATGTCTTTCCCAAAACACAGGGCGATTATAGTTTGGTCCCTCAAGCAGTATTGGAAACAGAATCTATGATTACTGCTGCAGATTATAGTGAAGAAGAAGATCTACTTGTACTCACAGGATATAATTACAGAGGGGAACAGTTTTTTTATACAGCTACAGATTTCGTAGCAAATGGTCTTAAAAAGATTGATTTGAAGAGATTCAATATTCGTGTGGGTAGGGCTCAAATTGAAGCTGTTAAAATCATTAATGCTAATGAATTCTGGATTACATCAGAGAGTGAAAAAAAAGAACCTCCTAGATTATTTCAATTACAGCTAAAGCCTTAATCAATCTCAGCTTTAATCTAATTTTAGTAAATTCATTATTCAAAATATATTTTTAAGTCAAAATTTTATGAAAACTTACATCAGCATATTGGCTATGCTCGTTTTGAGTACGTCACTTTTATATAGTCAGAAAAAGAAAAAAAATTCAATAAAAGAAACACAGACTTCTTTTATTTATAATGGATTAAACTGGCGAAACATAGGACCTTTTAGAGGAGGAAGGAGTGTTGCTTCAGTGGGGGTAATTAATGAGCCTTCTATATTTTATATGGGTACAACTGGAGGGGGTGTCTGGAAAACAGTTGATGATGGAATAAATTGGAAAAATATTTCAGATGGACAACTTGCAACAGGAACTGTAGGAGCTATAGCAGTTTCAGAAAGTGATCCTAACATAGTGGTTGTAGGAATGGGAGAACATGCTGCAAGAGGTGTCATGACTTCAATGGGTGATGGCGTTTATAAATCAGAAGATGCAGGGGCGACTTGGAAACATTTAGGACTAGATCATTCCAGACATATTGCTAATATTCAAATTCATCCAACCCAACCGGATATTATTTATGTAGCAGTTCAAGGAGCACAATATGGTCCTAACAGTGAACGCGGAATCTATAGAACCCTAAATGGAGGTAAAACATGGGAAAAAGTCTTATATGTAAATGAAACTGTAGGTGCTGCTTCTCTTAGTATGGACCTAAACAATCCAAGAATCTTATATGCTACGATGTGGGATCACTTGCGGTCACCATGGCAAATGCGTTCAGGAGGTCCAGGTTCTGGGATATATAAATCTACTGATGGAGGAGATAATTGGACTCGACTAGAAAAGGGTTTGCCTAAAGTAATTGGTAAAGCCGGAATTTCAGTTTCACGGGCAAATTCAAATATAGTTTACATAAACTTGGAAGCTAATCTTGATGAATCGGGAGTATATCGCTCGGACGATGGGGGTACTTCATGGAAGTTGGTCAATAAAGATCGAATTACTGTAGCTCGTTCATGGTATTATATGGAAGTTTTTGCAGATCCCCAAAATGAAAACATTGTTTATGTTCTCAATGCACCCGCATTAAAATCTATAGACAAAGGAAAGACTTTTAACCCCATGTCAACTCCTCATGGAGACAATCATCATCTTTGGATTAACCCCAAAAACAATCAAATTATGATTAACTCCAATGATGGTGGAGCAAATGTTTCTACTAATGGTGGAAAGAGTTGGAGCACACAAAAAAATCAACCAACTGCACAATTTTACAGAGTTATTGCGGATAATCAAGTTCCTTATCATGTATATGGAGGTCAGCAAGACAATTCAGCAATTGGGATTAAAAGTCGTGATAATGATCGGGGTATAGATTGGAAAGATTGGTATTCTGTATCAGGATGTGAAAGTGCTTTTTTAGCCTTTGATCCTGAAAATCCAGATCAAGTTTATGGAGGTTGTTTTCAAGGTATTATTGAACGATGGCAACGTTCCAATGAGTCATCAAAGGCCATAAAAGAGTATCCTGAACTGGCTTTAGGAAATGCACCTATAAATTTTAAATATAGATTTAACTGGAATGCACCTATTATAAGCGCTCCCTCTGACTCAAGTATCATTTATCATGCTGGAAATGTTGTTTTCAAAACTAAAAACTCAGGAATTGATTGGGAAGTTATTAGTCCTGATTTAACAAGAAATAATAAAGCACAGCAAGTTGCCGGTGGAGTACCTTTCACAAATGAAGCAGCTGGAGGTGAAAATTATAACACATTAACGAGCCTAGCCACCTCAGGTTTTGATGACAAAGTGCTTTGGGCAGGAAGTGATGATGGTTTGGTCCATATCACTCGTGACGGAGGGAATACATGGAATAATGTAACGCCTAAAAAGCTGGAAGAAGGTATTGTTAATAGTATTGAAGCCTCTCAACACAATCCAGCTAAAGCTTATATAGTAGTGATGCGATATAAGTTTATGGATTTAAAATCTTATATATATAAAACTGAGGATTACGGAGTTCATTGGGAATTGATTATAGAAGGAATTACAGGAGAACACAATTTTGCTCGAGTAGTTAGAGAAGATCCAAAAGTACCAGGACTATTATATGCAGGAACTGAAACTGGGTTTTACATTTCTGACAATGATGGAGAAAGATGGCGCCTTTTTCAAAATAATTTACCTGTTGTACCCATAAATGACTTATATATTCAAGATAATGATCTAATTGCAGCAACTGCTGGAAGGTCTTTTTGGATTTTAGATGATTTAAGTCTATTGCAAGAACAAAAAAAGATTGAAGGATTACATTTAGTAACTCCCAAAAACACCTATAGATTGTTTTCAGGGAAAACGCCTAAAGCAAGTAATCAAGGAACTAATCCATTAAGCGGTGTAATATTGGATTATTATCTTCCTAAAAAAATAGATTCACTTTCTGTTACTTTAGAAATTTTACAAGGAGATAAGGTAATCCGTAAAATGAACTCTAAAAAGCTTATAAGTACTAAAAAATGGCCTGGAGGACCTTCTCCAAAATTAGTTTTGCCCCATAAATCTGGGTTCAACAGGACTCATTGGGACTTTAAGCGTTCTCCTGTAATAGGAATTGACGATATCTTTGTCTAC
>Ga0307995_1001257_pt1 | contig 16165 bp, 19 predicted proteins | sample EllFjometagen262_FD_203132 | JGI IMG/M metagenome (GOLD analysis project Ga0307995, IMG submission 203132) | Marine microbial communities from Ellis Fjord, Antarctic Ocean - #262 | ecosystem: Environmental > Aquatic > Marine > Unclassified | place: Southern Ocean | collected 2014-11-02
CTTCGGCTGTTTTTAGCGCTATGTTGCCGGTAAACCCATCAGTTACAATTACGTTAGAATCACCATTTGTTATTTTGTCACCTTCAATAAATCCATTAAACTGAAAATCACCATATGCACTTGTTTCTTTTAGTTTTACATACGTTTTTTTTAAAATTTCTGTTCCTTTAATTTCTTCTGACCCTATGTTTAGCAAAGCAACTTTTACTGTGTCACTTGGAAAAAGAGCCTTGTAAAGCGCAGCACCCATTATGGAAAAATCCACTAGGTTATTTTCATCACATTCAACATTAGCACCTAGGTCAAGAACTACATTAAAATTTTTTTTATTTGGCCAAAGACCGGCTAAAGCTGGCTTGCTAACAGTTTCAATTGTTTTTAGTATCATTCTAGAAATAACAAATAGTACACCAGTGTTCCCGGCCGACAAGGTTATGTTGGAATTTAGCTCTGTTTGAGAATTAATAGCATTCCACATACTGCTATCTTTAGAATTTTTAATTGCCGTTAGCGGTGTTTCTTTATCAGAAACAACTGTTGATGAGTGAAAAATTTTATAAAAATTAGATGAAATTCTATGTTTTTTAATCTCTACGTTAATTAAAAATTCATCACCATATAAATTGAAAAAAAAATCTTTTTTATTTTTATTTTTCTTTAAGAAAATTGCAATACCTTCAATATTTTTACTTGGTGCTTCTTCACCACCCATTGCATCAATAGCAATTATTATTTTGTTATTCATGATTTTGAATTTCTTTAAAGACTATACGTCTAGGATTTTTTTACCGTTATAGAAACCAGTTTTCATATCCACATGATGTGAAAGTCTGTATTCTCCACTCTTCTTATCTTCAACAATATTTATAGATTTTACCCGATGATGAGATCTACGCATATTACGTTTAGACGGTGTTGTTTTACGTTTTGGTACAGCCATTGATAACTTAATATTTAAAATTAATTTGTCCTTTTAACATACTATTGTTCTTTAATTCAAAGCAATAATTATAAAAATTCTCAAAATAATTAACTAAATTATCAGTTAATTTACTCGAACCTTCGGATTGAGGCTCCAAATAGGTTGTTATTACATTTTTATTTATTATTTTACTTTTAGATTTAGGTATTTTTATTTTTAAAAGAATATCGTAGAAAATACGAAGCAATTCTTTCATTTTTTTGTTTACAGCAACATCGCCATAACCGAGCTCTCTAATATGATATTCTATATTTAAGAAAATATTATCAAAAATTTCTTGTGGAAACTTATTTTCATTTTTTTCTTTAAAAACAATTAAAATTATAGAAAAATGTATAAAAATAAGATTAATTCTAGTCTCAAAATTGTCTTCTAATTGAGAATTTTTGTAAAAAAAAATATTACGTGATAATTCTACTAATTTACTATAAAGAGGCTTGTGATGAACTTTGTATACAGAAAACATATAGGAATATTGTATAGCATATTTTTTTCTTTTTTATTATATAACTGTCAATTAAATGAAGCTAGTAAATCACATGGTATAAATTTTTTAGAATCTAGAGAAAAAACTCTAATTATCAACAAAACAAATAAAAACGATGTTGTAAAATTATTAGGTAGACCTCATTCTCTTTCCCTTGCGTCAGATGACACTTGGATTTATTTTGAGAGAACAATTACAAGAGGGAAGTTGATTAAGTTGGGACAGAATGTATTAAAAAATAATAATATTCTAGAACTTAATTTTGACAAGTACGGAGTTCTACAAGATAAAAATTTTTTTGATAAATCTGATATGAAAAAAATAAAATACTCTAAAAATGAAACTGAAAACAGCAGAACTGAACAAAGTTTTGTATTTAAATTTTTATCTAGTGTTAAACAAAAAATGTACGGAAAAAGAAAATTTTAATGTGCAATTACAGCTAGCAATAATAAAGCTACTATATTTGTAATTTTAATCATTGGGTTTATAGCTGGACCAGCAGTATCTTTATACGGATCTCCGACTGTATCACCCGTCACTGCTGCTTTATGAGCTTCAGAACCTTTTCCTCCAAAATTCCCATCCTCAATATATTTTTTTGCATTATCCCATGCTCCACCACCTGCTGTCATAGATATAGCTAAAAACAATCCAGTTATAATAACGCCAAGTAACATTGCACCTAAAGTTGAAAGTGCAGCACTCATGCCACCAATTGGTAGAATAATAAAGTATAATATAATTGGCGAAAGAACCGGTAATAAAGAAGGAATAATCATCTCTTTAATTGCTGCTTTAGTTAAAAGGTCTACTAACCTTCCGTAATCTGGTTTTCTAGTTCCTTTCATGATTCCAGGAATTTTTTTAAACTGTCTTCTTACCTCAACTACTACTGCTCCACCTGCTCTTCCCACAGCTTGCATACCCATTGATCCAAAAAGATAAGGCAACATTCCACCGACAAGCAAACCAACTACAACAAATGGGTTTGATAAATCAAAACTTACTTCTATACCTTCTAATGGTGAGTCTTTAATACCAGAGAAAAATTTAATATCTTCTGTATAGGCAGCAAATAAAACTAGTGCGCCTAATCCAGCAGAACCTATAGCATAACCTTTGGTGACAGCTTTTGTAGTATTTCCAACAGCATCTAATGCGTCTGTAGTTTTTCTTACAGATTTTGGCAATTTGGCCATTTCTGCAATACCGCCAGCATTATCTGTTACTGGACCATAAGCGTCTAAAGCAACAACCATACCCGTTAGCGCAAGCATTGATGTTACCGCAATCGCTATTCCAAAAAGGCCTGCAATACTATTTGTATATAAAATTCCAATAACTATAATTAAAGCTGGAACTGCTGTCGCTTCCATTGATACTGCTAAACCTTGAATAACATTTGTTCCATGTCCAGTTGTAGATGACTGTGCGATTGATCTAACAGGTCTATAATTAGTCCCTGTGTAATATTCTGTAATCCAAATTAATAAGCCAGTTATAACCAATCCTGCTACACCACAAATATATAAATCTAAACCTGTAAAGCTTTTGTTTGAAACATTAAATGTTGTTTCCAGTCCAAGAACAGAGTCAGTAACTGGATATAGTATGACAAGTGACAAAACTGCAGTTACAATAAAACCTTTATAAAGCGCATTCATAATATTTTTTGTTTTACCAAGTTTAACAAAGAAAGTTCCAGCTATAGAAGTAAGGATACAAGATCCACCGATAGCTAGCGGATAGATCATCATGTTAGCGTTACTAGTAAAAAAAATTGAAGCTAAAACCATAGTAGCAACAATAGTTACTGCGTAAGTTTCAAATAAGTCTGCAGCCATACCCGCACAATCCCCAACATTGTCTCCAACATTGTCTGCTATTACAGCAGGATTTCTTGGGTCATCTTCTGGAATTCCAGCTTCAACTTTACCGACTAGGTCAGCACCTACGTCAGCACCTTTTGTAAAAATTCCACCACCCAATCTAGCAAATATAGAAATTAATGATGCTCCAAATCCTAAAGCTACTAGAGCATTGATAATTTCCCTACTATCAATATTTAAGTCTATTAAAATCAAATAGTAAATTGCAATTGATAAAAGGGCTAAACCCGCAACAAGTAATCCTGTTATCGCACCAGATTTGAATGCCATAGTTAATCCTGACTGCAAACTTTTTCTTGAAGCTTCCGCTGTTCTAACGTTTGCTTCAACTGAAATTAACATACCAAGGTACCCTGCTACTCCTGAAAGTGTTGCTCCAATAAAATATCCAAAACCAACTAAAGGGCTAAAAAGAAAACTTACTATTGCCAAAACAACTACACCGACAATAGCAATGGTAATATACTGTCTTTTTAAATATGCCTTTGCACCTATTTGAATTGCTTCGGCAATTTCTTGCATTTTAGCGTTACCGGGGCTTGCTTTTAAAATTTGTTTAGACAATAAATAACTATAAAAAACTGCTATTAGGCCTGTAAAAATTATTACATAAAGTAGTTCATTAACTGAATTCATAAGATTTTGCATAAATGCCAAAAAAATCCATTAAAGGCAAGAAATACTTTACTTAAATATTGATTTTAAACTGTATAAATTAAAGTGGCTTTCTAATGCTTTTAGATATTTTATCCAAAATCGCATTAACAAATCTAATTTGAGCTTTTTCAAGGAAAAATTCCGAAGTTTTCACATATTCATTAATTATAACTTTTGTTGGGTTGTTATGTTTGTACATAAGCTCAAAAATAGCAGCAAATATAATAATTTTTAAAAGTTTGTCTGTTCTTTTTAACTCCAAATCATCTGGTATATACTTCTTAATTGTCTCTTCTATTAGGTCATTTCTCTCAATAGTGCCCTGAACTACGTCTTTAATAAATTTTTTATACTGACTTTTTGGATATTCAATATCTGCATCAGAATTTAAGGAATTGCCGTAAAGTTTTTGAATGACTCTAACTCTCGGTGTTACATTTTTTTTATTATTTGACATTTAGTACATCACAAACTGCTATAGCAGCTTCGAATCCTTTTGAAGCTCTTGCTTTTGCTTGGCTCTTGTTTGAGCATGTAAGTATTGCATTTCCTATAGGTTTTTTATGTAAAATTGAAATTTGGACAAGCCCATTTGTAATAGCGGATGAAATAAAATCAAAGTTTGGAGTTTCACCTTTTATTATCGACCCTACAGCAATAAACCCATCATATTTTTTAATATTTCTTACCACGACGACGGGTATTTCAAATGCTCCTGGAACCTCTATTATGTTAAAAAAAATTTTTCTTTTTTTTAGTTCCTCGACTGCGCTCTGCAATATTTTCGATGTATCATTATATTGAGACTTAACAATGCAAATTTTTATTTTCATTTAATTATTTCTTGTTTGGTAATTTTAATTCCATATCCGTCTAAACCAATAATTTTTTTTCTAGACCTTGATACTAGTACCATGTTTTTAATTTTTAGATCTTTAATTATTTGCGCTCCAATACCGTAGTATCTCAGAATATTAGTACTTTTTATAGACTCATCTTTGTTTGTGCTTAATTTTTCATTTTTTATTATAATTAATGCAAAGTTATTAAACTGTGAAAGATATTTTATAGATTTAATAAAAATTTTATTTTTTAAATTTTCCAATTTATCAAATTTATTAATAGAAATTACTCTTACTCTAGTAGATTTATTTGAAACAAAATTACCCTTGGTAATAGATAGGTGATTTAAGTTGTCTAGTTTGTTTGTAAAAATATTTAAATCAAATATTCCAAATTTTTTAATTTGAATTTTTTTACTCTTAATTTTAGAAATTAATTTTTCATTTTTAAGCCTATAAGATATTAAGTCTTCAATGCTTGCAATTTTTAATTTGTGTTTTTTTGCAAACTTTAAAAGATCATCAAGCCTTGCCATTCTGCCATCTTCATTCATAACTTCACAAATTACAGAACTTGGATTCATATTTGCTAATTTAGATATATCCACAGATGCTTCTGTGTGACCTGCCCTTTCAAGCACGCCGCCATTACGAGCTACTAGAGGAAAAACATGTCCTGGGGATACAATGTCATTTTTTTTTACATTATTATTTATTGCAACTTTAATTGTCTTAGCTCTATCAAAAGCTGAAATACCCGTTGTTATTCCTTTTCTTGCTTCTATAGAAACAGTAAATGCTGTTTGCATTCTCGCTTTATTTACTGCTGACATTAAAGGGAGCGATAACCTATCAACTTGTTTTTTGTTTAACGCTAGACAAATTAAACCCCTTCCATGTTTAGCCATAAAATTAATACATTTGGAGTTTGCTTTAGAAGCAGGTATGACAAGGTCACCTTCATTTTCTCTATTCTTGTTATCTACTAAAATAAAAATTTTTCCTCGTTTTGCCTCTTGTATAATATTGTTTATTGGTGATAGAGAGATTTTCTTCATAATTATTTATTTATATTTAGTAAATATTTTCCAAAAATATCAAACTCAATATTTACTAATTTATTAATTTTTAATTTTACTAAGTTTGTAAGTTTAATAGTATGTGGAATTATATTTATTTCAAAAATATTGTTTCTAACCTTAGATATTGTTAAGGAAACTCCATCAATAGCGATTGAACCTTTGTCGATAAGAAATTTTTTATAAATTTTAGAAATTTTAAATGAAACAATCCAGGTTTTTTCTAAAATTAAAACTTTTGAAACAAGACCAGTTGTGTCTACATGGCCCTGAACGTAGTGACCCGATATTTTATTTCCATAATTTAAGGATTTTTCAATATTTATGAGATCACCGACTTTAACAAATCTAAAATTACTTCTTTTGAGTGTTTCTTTTGAAAGGTAAAAAGAAACAAGATTTTTATAAACTTTTGTTATTGTCAGGCATGTCCCGTTGCAGCACAAGGATTGACCAATTTCTGATTTTTTAAGCTTTAAGTGGGTTTTTAAAACTATTTCAGAGTAGTTGTCGTTTTTAGTAATCGTAGTAATCGTGCCTGTTTTATAAATTATTCCATTAAACATTATAATTGTATTTTATGTAAACTATCATTTTCAAGGTTAATTTTAATTTTGTTTTTTATTGTTATTTTAAGTTTTTTTATTAAATTAGGTTTTGCATTGTTCTTACCGTTTTTTTTGAGATTGAGAGACGATTTAAAAAGATAAAAATTTCTTATTAATTTATATTTTAAAATTTCATGAATGTACTCTAAACCGCTTTCTACCAAAACTCTATTAAAACCTAGTTTTTTTACCAATAGATAAACCTCAGTTACGTCATTTTTTAAATTGTTAGATTTTTCAAATTTAACGATATTTACACCAATCTTTTTAAAATATTTTTCTTTAATCACATTATTAGTTTGAGTAAAAATAAAAATTTCTCTTTTTTTATTTTTAAATATTTTTAATCTTTTTTTAATTTTAAATGAACGATCTACAACAATTACTGCAGGAGATTTTTGTTCCAAGCCCTCAATTCTACAGTCTAACAGCGGGTCATCACAATTAATAGTTTTTGATGTTGTGAGTATACAATCATATTTTGATCTTAAAAAATTACCAACTTTTCTTGAACTATTGTTCGTAATCCATTTGTGTTTATTGTTAATTGTTAAGTAGTCATTTGAAATAGCAAGCTTAGCATCAATAAAAGGGGTTTGGTTTAATGATTGTAAGAAATAGCTTTTGTAGAATTTTTCTGCATAACTTCTATGAACAAATCTTTTTAAATTTATTTTTGCTTTTTTTAATTTTTTATATGCTAAATTTTTTGATCTATTATCAACATCATTTATTGAAAAAATTACTTTATGTAGTTTCTTGCTGATTATATTATTTATACAAGGGGGTGTTTTTCCATAATGAGAACATGGTTCTAAAGTTACGTATATGTTAGAACCGGTAACATCTTTTTTTTTAAGTGCATTTGCTTCAGCGTGAGGTCTACCGTTAAAAGAAGTTCTGCCTGATGAAATTACTGAATTATTTTTTACAACAACGCATCCTACGGAAGGATTTAATGAAGTTGAACCAAGATTTATCTCTGCTTGGTGAAATGCTAATTTTAAAAATAAAAAATCTTTATTCTGATTTGTAGACATTTAGGTTACCAACAAATTGTTCAAAATCTTTTGCTTCTTTAAAATTTTTATAAACTGAAGCAAATCGAACATAGGCAACTTGATCTAAATTTGAAAGACCTTCCATAATAAACTTTCCAATAGTGGAAGTTGGTATTTCACTTTCTCCTAGCCCTTCTAAATTTCTAACAATTTTTGAAATAAATTTTTCTGTACTGTCGCTATCTACAGGTCTCTTTCTTAGTGATATCCGAATAGATTTTGAAATTTTATCTCTATCAAAAGGTGCTCGTTTTCCACTTCCTTTAATAACGGTCAACTCTTGAAATTGAACTCTTTCAAATGTTGTGAATCTTTCTTTTCGTTCACATCCACAAAGTCTTCTCCTTCTGATGGCAGTACCATCTTCGGTAGGTCTAGAGTCGACAACGGATGTATCTTTTTCTTTACAAAATGGACAAAGCATAGTTATTTTCTAATTATTGACTACTATATATAGGGAAAGACCCACAAAGATCAATTACCTCTTTTTTAACTTCATTTTCTACTTTGGAATTATTTTCAGGGTTTTTCGCTAATTCTTTAAGTAATTTAGAAATCAATTGACCAACTAAAACAAACTCTTTTTGACCAAATCCTCTTGTTGTTGAAGCTGGTGTGCCTAGTCTAACTCCAGATGTGATCATTGGGCTTTGTGTGTCGAATGGTATCGAATTTTTGTTACAAGTGATGTTTGCATTTCCGAGGCTAGCTTCGGCTAATTTACCAGTAAGGTTAAAGTCTCTTAGATCTAAAAGCATTAAGTGCGTATCTGTACCACCAGAAAATATTTTAAAATTATTTTTAATTAAAGTTTCAGATAATATTTTTGCGTTATCAATAACTTGTTTGGTATAAATTTTAAAACTTGGATCTAGAGCTTCCTTAAAACAAACAGCTTTAGCTGCCACAACATGCATCAACGGACCTCCTTGCAAACCTGGAAAGATTGCTGAATTAAATTTTTTTATTAGATCTTCTCTATTGGTTAAAATTATTCCCCCTCTCGGTCCTCTTAAAACTTTATGAGTTGTTGAGGTAACAACGTCAGCATAGTCTAACGGGTTTGGATAAGCACCGCCAGCTACCAGTCCCGAAAAATGAGCCATATCTACTAAAAGGTAAGCTTTTACTTTATCAGCAATCTCTCTAAATTTTTTAAAATCAATAACTCTTGAATACGCGCTACCACCGGCAATTATAATCTTAGGACTATTTTCTAACGCAAGTTTTTCTACGTTCTCATAGTCAATTAGTCCTGTTTCAGGTTTTACGTCGTAATGAACTGCATTGAACCATTTTCCTGATTGAGCAGGTTTTGCTCCATGAGTTAAATGACCACCAGAATTTAAACTCATTCCTAAAATTGTATCGCCCGGTTTAATTAAAGCTAAATATACAGCTCCATTAGCTTGTGCACCGGAGTGTGGTTGAACATTTGCAAATTTACAATTAAAAAGTTTAGTAACCCTTTCTATTGCAAGATTTTCAGAAATATCAACAAATTCACATCCACCATAATATCTTTTACCAGAATAGCCTTCAGCATATTTATTTGTTAAAACAGAACCTTGAGCTTCAAGTACTGCTCTTGAGACCATGTTTTCTGAAGCAATTAATTCTATATGTTGAGCCTGCCTATTAAATTCTTGAGAAATAGATTTATAGAGATCAGCATCACTACTTTTTAAATCTTTATTAAAAAAATTATTTAAGTTTTCTTTGTCCATTAATTAAATTTTGTTAATTCTTTTTAAATGTCTGCCTTTTTCAAATTTAGTATTCAAAAAATATGTAACATATTTAAAGGCTTCTTTGTATTTTAACATTCTTGAACCTAAACAAATTATATTAGAATTGTTATGTTGCCTTGAAAGGATAGTGCTAATTTTACTAGAACATTGTGCTGCTCTAATGCCTTTAAATTTATTTGCAGTAATTGCCATTCCTGTCCCAGTTCCACAGATTAATATGCCAGCGTCACTTTTTTGCGCTATAAGACGTTTCGCTACTTTTTTAGCGTAATCAGGATAATCGACAGAATCTGATGTAAATGGACCAAGATCAATCACAGAAATACTTTTTTTTATTAAGTAATCTTTAATTTGTTCTTTTAACTCATAGCCAGCATGGTCTGAGGCAATACAAATTTTTGTAAATAATTTTTTCACTTTAATTAACTATATATTTACTCATTAAAATACTTTTATATATAGTTATAATATTATATTTGTCGCAGAGAATAAACTTTTAAAAAATATGAAAATAATTGGCAAATTTCCAGCATTGAGAATGAGAAGAAACCGAAAATCTGATTGGATTAGAAGACTTGTTTCTGAACATAGTTTGTCGGTTAGCGATCTAATTCTGCCATTATTTGTAAAGGAAGGAAGCAAAAAAAAAGATTCTATTAAATCAATGCCAGGTATTTACAGGTATTCCATTAATGATTTGTCCAAAATAGTTGAAAAAGCATGCAAGCTAAGAATACCACTTATTGCACTTTTTCCCTATACAAGTTCAATTAAAAAAAATGAGAATGGGACAGAAGCATTAAATGAAAATAATTTAATTTGTAGGGCAATAAGAAAATTAAAAAAAGAATTTAAAAATGATATTGGAATAATGTGTGATGTTGCACTTGATCCATACACTAGCCATGGGCATGATGGAATCTTGCGGGGTGAAATTATTGACAATGACTCTACTTTAGAAATATTAACCAAACAATCGCTACTGCAAGCAGAGATGGGATGTGATATTATTGCTCCTTCAGATATGATGGATGGAAGAATAGGAAAAATTAGGAAAGCATTGGACAAGAAGGGTTTAAGTGAAACACAAATAGTTTCTTATGCTGTTAAATATGCCTCTAACTTTTATGGTCCATTCCGAGATGCGGTAGGATCTAAAAATTTATTAAAGGGTGACAAAAAAACATATCAAATGGATTTTAAAAACTCAACTGAGGCATTGCGGGAAGTTGCTCTTGATATTAAGGAAGGTGCAGACATAGTTATGATCAAACCTGGTATGCCGTATTTAGATATTATAAGAACAGTAAAAGATAATTATAAAATTCCTATATTTTCCTATCAAGTTTCAGGTGAGTTTTCTTTAATTAAAAATGGTATTCAAAAAGGTATTATAGACAAAGATGCAGTTTTTGAGAGTTTAATTTCCTTAAAAAGAGCAGGCTCAAATGCAATAGTAAGTTACTTTTCATTGGATGTTGCGGATCAATTAAAATAATTTTCTAAAAGAATTCTAGCCTTAGGAAAGGTTAAATTATTAGGTAAAAAAAACTTATTGCTTAAAAGATTTCTTGTAAAGCTTAAAGCAGTTGAAAGATTTTTATTATCTATCGCAACATCATCTTTTTTTTTTAATAAAAAAATAGGAACCTGATACCTAACATTATCTATTTCAATTATTTTATGATTAACAGTTTCGTCAATATTTTTTGAAAATTGTTCTAAAAAAGGATCGAAACCTAACTCTTTTAGTAAATTTAATTCCCAGTACACGTAATTTACAGCCCAATTTTCTTGATCTAATTTTTTTAAAAAAATCTCTAAAGATGTAAATAAATTTTTATAAGGCTGAGATTCTGGGAGTAATAAATTTAAAACAGAGGTTACGGACAATAAACATGTAGTTTTTTTTTTATTATTAAAATACTTTGGAGATATTGCATGTACCAATTCAACTTTAAAATAACCAATTCTATTTTCGGCTTTAGAAGTGTGAAAAATAAATATTTTATTTGATATTTGTAAAAAATTTCTAATCTTTCTTGAGTTTCCACCATAAACAATTCCACTAACTTTACCATGGGTGTTGGTAAAAACATTAATTATGTTAGCATTTTCTCTAAATTTAATTTTAGAAAGTAAAAAACCTTCGTCCTGCCAGTTCATTACTATATTTTTAAATCAGTTAATAATTTTTGAGCTGCATTTTGTTGGGCATCTTTTTTAGAAGTACCTGAGGCAAAATACTTTTTAGAACTCTTTATCTGTACTTCAACTTTAAAAATGGGACTGTGTTGTGGTCCTGACTGTTTGTTAATCTTATATATAGGTAATGTTTTATATTTTTTTAAACTAAATTCTTGAAGTTGAGTTTTTGCATCAATCTTTGTTATTGATGATTTGTCAAGAAAATCATCCCATAAATTTAAAATTAATTTCTCAACAACTGTTATGCCTTGGTCTAAGTAAATAGCACCTAGTAATGCTTCTAAACCATCGCTAATTATTTTATCATCCGATCTGGTCAAACCTTTGTATGAATTACCTGTGATAATAAATCTTTTCAATTCAATTTTTTTAGCTATTAATAAACAAGTTTTTTTATTAACTAAATTAGCAAATTTTTTATCTATAACCCCTTCTTTATCTTCGGGGTATATCTTAAGTAAAGTTTTAGCCAATACTAACCCAAGAACTCTATCCCCCAAAAATTCTAATTTTTCATTGTTGTTGGTATTATCGAAACTTTTGTGAATTAGAGATTTTTTTAATAACTCTTGATCCTTAAATTTAATATTAATTATTAATTCTAATTTTGACGGTTGTTCTATCATTTAAGTGGATTAAAAAACCTTTCGAGTCTAAGTGAGTTATTCCAGTTCCAAAACTTTAGAACACTTCCTGATATAGTATCGTTTGAAAAAAAAATTAATCTAGCATTACCCACTAAATTTTCGTTTGAAACGTAACCAACATTTGATAAATATCTACTATCACTCGAACAATCACGATTATCACCTAAAAAGAAATAGTGATTGAGTGGTACTTCAAATTTATCAGAATTCATATAAGTTCCCTTCTTTTTGTAAACAGCAATATGTTTTTTTCCATTAGGAAGAGTTTCTTCATATGAGTTAACTGTTGGGCGTAACCTACCACATCTTATTTTATACTCTTTGTTAATTTTTTTTCTTTGAACTTCTTTGTTGTTTAAAAATAATTGTCCGTTTACAAATTGAACTGTGTCACCAGGCATACCGATCAATCTTTTAATGTAATCTGTTCGATTATCTGAGGGTGTTTTAAAGACTACTAAATCACCATAATTTGGTTCCTTTTCAAACAGTCTATTTTTAAATAGAGGTGGGCTAAAAGGAAATGAATGTTTGCTATACCCATAAGTATATTTTGAAACAAATATTCTATCTCCAATTAGAAGCGTTGGCTCCATAGAGGAAGATGGAATATAAAAAGGTTGAAAGAATAAAGATCGTATAATTGTTGCAATAATTAGAGCATAAAAAATTGTTTGTATATTTTCAATTATCGATTTAAATAAATTTTTTTTCATTAATAACTGATTACCACCATTGCCAATGCATATTTTTTTTCATCAGATAAAGAAAGATAAATTTTATTTTTTTTTTTTATTATGTTTTTGGTAATAGTTTTAGTTTTTCCCAGCAACTCAATAAATGGAGCACCATTTTTGTTGTTGTCTATCGATATTTCACTAAAGGATATACCTTTGCTAACACCTGTTCCTAAGGCTTTAGTGAAGGCTTCTTTTGCAGCAAATCTTTTTGAATATGAAGCAAATTTATTTTTTTTTGCTTCACAATATCTAATTTCTTTTTTTGAAAATATTCTATTTTTAAAATTTTTGTTTTTATTAAAAGTATGTTTGATTCTAGAGATGTCAACAATATCTGTGCCTATACCAAAAATATGATTCATATTATTTTAAGATTATTTTAAATTTTTTTATTGCCGCGGGAAGTCCCATAAAAATAGATTCACCAATTAAAAAATGGCCAATATTAAATTCTTTAATTTTTTTAATTCTAGAAATTATTTTTGCAGATTTATACGTTAGGCCATGTCCTGCGTGAACATCGAGACCAAGACTTGTGGCGTATTCTACTGCCTTGTTTATTCTAAATAGTTCAGATTTAAAAGATTTGTTATGATTGATTAAATTACAAATTTTACCTGTATGGAATTCAACACCATCTACACCTAGAAATTTAGAGACTTTGATGTCTTTAATACTTGGCTCTATAAAAAAACTTACTCTAGAATTATTTTTTTTTAATTTATTTACAACTTTCATCAAAAAGTCTTTTTTATAATTTAAATTTAAGCCACCCTCGGTTGTTACTTCTTTTCTTTTTTCTGGCACCACGCAAACGAAGTTTGGTTTGTGTCTCATTGCAATTTTTAACATTTCATTAGTTGCGGCTATTTCTAGGTTTAAAGGAATTTTTAATTTAGATTTAATTTCTTTCAAATCTTGATCATTTATATGTCTTCTGTCTTCCCTTAAGTGAATTGTTACTGAATGTGCGCCACATTTCTCTGCTAACAAAGCCGCACGTAAAGGACTGGGATAAATTTCTCCTCTAGCGTTTCTGACAGTGGCAACATGATCAATGTTCACGCCGAGTCTTACACTTCTCATTTAAGTTCTCTGCTGCCTGGTTTTGTAGCTGGTAAAGAAATTAAGTCTGCCGGCAAGTCGCTTTCTTTGAAAGTAGGTATGCTTATTTCTATTTGCGATACTATCTTTTTATTAATTAACGTATTTCCGCTAGATCTATCTATAAGACAAGCAAAACCTATAACTTCGGCCTTAGCTAATTCCACTAGCTTAGAACATTCAATACTTGATTTACCGGTAGTAATTACATCTTCTACTATTAAAACCTTAGAATTTTTTGATATTTTAAAATCTCTTCTAAGCTTAAATTCACCATCCACACGTTCAGAAAAAATTGTTTCTTTTTTTAATAACCTTCCAATTTCATATCCTATAATAATACCACCCATAGCTGGTGAAAGAATTACGTCAATTTCTTTAATTTCTGTTGATATTTTTTCAGCTAGTGATTTACAAAATTCAGCAGATCTATGTGGTTTACTTAAAAGTTGTGCGCACTGAACATATTGAGCGCTATGAAGTCCAGAGGAAAGTATGAAATGTCCGTCTAGTAACGCGTTAGTTTCTTTTAAAATTTTCAAGGATTCTTCGTATGAAAGCATTTTTTTTCTCTTTGTGTCTAACAATTCTAAAATTTAAGTTCTTTTGTTTGATTTGACTTATCAAGTTTGTAAAGTTTTTTAAATCATTTATTTGTATATCGAAAGAAAAATGAATAAATTTATCTTTTTTCCCTAATAACTCTACGTTCAAAATATTACATCCATTTAAACCTATTAAAGTGCTAATCTCTCCTAATACACCTGGTTGATCTGGCAAATCCATAACTAATGTACTTTTGTATATTTTGTTTTTTTTAACCTTATTATCTCCTACTTTATCTTGCCAATATCTTCTAATTGCTGCTCTAGCTTTACCAGTCTTAGAAGAAGACACCCAGTGCAAAGAAGGGGATACATTTTTAGAGTTAATGATTTCTATGGTGTCACCGTTGTAAAGAATAGTTTGTAAGGCTGAGTCACGACCATTTATCCTGCATCCAATTGCTGTATTTCCAATATTAGTGTGAACCGCGTATGCAAAATCAATTGGTGTTGCGTCTTTAGGAAGTTTTATAACTACCCCTTTGGGTGAAAAACAAAAAACATTTTCCTGAAACATCTGTAATTTAGTAAATTCATAATAATGTTCAGGATTATTTCCGGTTTCCATTATTTCAACTAAATCTCTAAGCCAGTCGTATTCTTTCCATGATAAATCGGAAAATTTTTCAGACGATTTATATTTCCAGTGGGAAGCTATTCCTCTCTCTGCAAAATCGTGCATCTGCGTAGTTCTAATTTGTATCTCAATTCTTTGCTTTTTAGGCCCTATGATAGCCGTATGTATCGACTGATATTTATTGATTTTAGGCGTAGAGATGTAATCTTTAAACTTAAATGGTATTGCCGAATATTTACTGTGAAAAATTCCAAGTGTTTTATAACAGTCATGCACATCGTCTACTATTATTCTAAAACCAATAATATCGCTTAGATGTTCTAGGGAAATTTTTTTATTTTGAATTTTTCTCCAAATCGAAAAAGGCGATTTTTCTCGTCCCGTAAACGTTGCTGTAACTCCATTTTCTTTTAAAATATTAATAAGTTCTTCTGAGATATCTTTAAAACTATCTACTCTATTATTTTTAATAAATTTTAATCTTTCGGTAATTAAAATTCTAGCCTTGCTATTAAGAATTGAGAAAGAAAGGTCTTCGAGCTCATCTCGTATTAAATTCATTCCCATTCGTTCTGCTAGAGGTGCGTAAATTTCCATTGTTTCTTTGGCTATTCGTTTTTTTTTATCTTCTGATTTAAATGCATTGATCGTTCTCATATTATGTAGGCGATCTGCTAATTTTACTAACAAAACACGTATGTCTTTAGAGGTTGCCAAAATTAATTTTCTAAAATTTTCAGCCTGAGAGTTATCAGCAGCTTTTTCTTCTAGTGCGGATATTTTTGTAACTCCATCAACTAAGTCGGCTACTTCTTTCCCAAATTCTTTTAAAACTATGTCATAGGTTGTTTTTGTATCCTCAATTGTATCATGCAATAAACCAGTAATTATTGTAGCGCTATCTAATTTTAATTCAGCTAAAATA
>Ga0307995_1001258_pt1 | contig 16146 bp, 15 predicted proteins | sample EllFjometagen262_FD_203132 | JGI IMG/M metagenome (GOLD analysis project Ga0307995, IMG submission 203132) | Marine microbial communities from Ellis Fjord, Antarctic Ocean - #262 | ecosystem: Environmental > Aquatic > Marine > Unclassified | place: Southern Ocean | collected 2014-11-02
CGTATTGTCCGGTGGTCAGCGGCAGCGCATTGGTCTTGCCCGCGCCATTTACGGCAACCCACGCCTGTTGGTGCTGGATGAGCCAAACTCAAACCTAGACGACCAGGGTGAGAAGGAATTAGTAGAGGCGATCGACCGGGTTAAAGCCCAGGGCTCAACCGTCATCATCATTACCCACCGAAAAATGGTGCTGGCCAGCGTCGACAAAATCCTAATCATGAAAGACGGTCTGGCCATAGCCTATGGACCGAGGGATGAGGTGCTAGCCAGTTTAGCGGCACCACGCTCGACTGCCGGCTAGGCGCTGAGCTTGATTGCCAGGCATCCATCAGCACAAGAAATAACGCAAGATAACGAGACACAAAGAGATAAACCGTGAGCGAGAATAAAGACGTCAGCGTGTTGCAGGACACGCCTGAAAAAACTGCCAGCACAACGAGTGTTGATACCAGCATGGACGGGCCCAAACGAGTAGGCCTGATCCTGTTTTTCCTAGTATTCGGCGTATTCGGAACCTGGTCGGCGCTTGCACCCTTAGATGGCAATGCGGCGGCGTCCGGACGAGTCACTGTTCGATCCTATAGCAAGGTCGTTCAACACCTGGAAGGCGGCATCATCAGCGACATCCAAGTACAGAATGGCGATTCGGTGCGTGAAGGGGATGCCCTGCTGGTAATCGACAACACGCAGTCTATGGCGCAGCTGGAAATTGCCAGTAGCCAGTTTGTGTCCCTGAAGGCGAGGGAAGCGCGGCTGATTGCCGAGCGTGACAAGCTGGAGCGCGTGGCCTACCCCCCCATTCCTTCTATTAGTGATGCCAGTGTCATACAAGAAACGCTAGCACAAAGCGGCATATTCGATGCCCGCCGTGCGGCTAACAACGGCCGCACAGAAGTGTTTCGGCAGCGCATCGTGCAACAGCAGGAACAAATTGCCGGCCTCGAGGCGCTGAAGGCCAGTAAATTAGTGCTGGCAGCCTCCTATGCCGAAGAATTGACCGACACTCAAGAACTGCTGAAGCAGGGCTTCTCCGACAAGACCCGCCTTCGAGAGCTGGAGCGTAACCACGCCACGTTTGAGGCCCAGGCGGCGGAGCATGCATCGAATGTCGCCGCTATCGGCGTTCAGATTGGCGAGACCCGATTGCAGATTCTGCAACTGGATAGAGATTTTCAGAACGACGTGGTCACCGAGCTTGGCCAGGTACAGACTAATCTGAACGATGTGAACGAGAGGGTAACGGCGCTGGAGGATGTGGTTAGCCGCACCGTGGTAAGAGCGCCGGCGGATGGGGTGGTGAACGGCATGCAGTTTCACACCATCGGTGGTGTGATTGGGCCAGGCAATCCGATTGCCGACATCGTGCCGCAGAATGAGGAGCTAATTATCGAAGCTGAAGTATCGCCGCTGGACATCGACCGTGTATATCAGGGGCAGGAAGCCTCTATTCGTTTTTCTACCTTTAGCTCCTCGGTGCCTACCATATACGGCACCTTGTTAAGCCTTTCTGCCGATGCGATTACCGACCAGAATTCTGGCATAAGCTACTATCAGGCGCGCATTGAGGTATCTCCAGAGGGTATGGAAGAGCTGGGTGACCTGGAGCTGCTTCCCGGCATGCCAGCCGAGGTGTATATCAACACCGGCTCACGCACCTTGTTGCAGTATCTGTTCAAGCCTTTCTCCAATTCCATGGCACGCAGCCTCAACGAAGATTAACAGCTATGAAAAATACTTCAGTTCTGGCTGTTATTTGGCTATTGCTTATCAGCGGATGGACATCCGCGCTTCTTGCCGCCGATGACTCCGGTAGGCGTTCGTCCAGCCTCACAGACGGGTCGACTCTCGAAGATTTCTTCAGTGCCGCGGTTGAATTCAGCCCGACACTAAAAATCGCCGAGGAGGGCCTAAATATAGGTTCGGCGAGAAGACGAGCTGCGAATGGTCGTTTGCTCCCGCAGGTATCTGCCAGAGCGAGCATTTCCGATAACCGCAGTGAATCCCAGGGGCGAGCCCGACAAGCGTTCGATGGGGAACGCTTCTCTGTGCAGTTAACCCAGACTCTTTTTAACTGGCAGGCATACGCAGCACGCAGCCAGGCCTACTTCATAGAAGACCAGCTGGAAGCAGAGTACTACGGCGAACTGGCAAACCTTCTCACAGAGGTCGCAGAGAAATATTTTAACGTACTCCAGTCTACAGACGCACTTGAATCGATTGCCTCGGAACTCGAAGCGGTTAACAATCAGCTCGATCAGATTCAGAGCCTCTATGACCGGCAGCTTGCTCGGGTCACCGATCTTTATCAGGTTCAAGCCAACCTAGCGGCTGTTGAAGCCGAACAGCTACAACTACAGGTTCAATTGGCTCTCAGCAGAGAAGCCCTATTTTCTGTGAGCGGCTTAACAGCCGGCGAGCTTAGCGGCCTGCGGGAAGATGCAGATATTCCTCCGCTGGAAAACAGCATTAGCTTTTGGGTAAACGAGGCCAAGAAGAATAACCATCAGATTAAAGCGCAGGAGTTTGCCGTTAGAGCAGCTGACAAGCGAGTCGATGAACGGCGCGGCGCCTACATGCCGCAAGTTAACTTTATCGTCCAGCGTCAAGATTCTAACCTGGGTTTTGATAATATTTTGATCAACCAAACTAAGACAACCTATCTCGGACTGGATCTTTCCATTCCACTGTATGCCGGTGGTAGTAATCGCGCTGGCGTGAGTGAGGCTGCTAGCCAACATCGAATCGCCGAGAGTCAACTGCGACAGATTCAACTACAGGCTAGCGAGAGAGTTCGATCTGCCTATTTGCAGGTGCAGTCGGCTGAGACGCTTATTCAGGCAGCGCAGAAATTAGTGGACTCGACGACACTGTCCTCGACGGCGATGCAGCGAGGGTTCGAGCTTGGCGCCGTGACTAGTGTCGATGTACTCAACGCGCTCAGGGATCAGTTTCGTTCTGAACGAGACTTGCAACAGGTTCGCTACGAACACGTAAAATACATTCTACTGCTGAAGCGCGAGACCGGCCTACTGACGGCAGACGACATGCTTGAGGTTGGTGACTGGTTGGAAGCGCCAGTAAACTAACAGCCACGCCATGATCCATCTCCAGCGAATAACTACAGAGTATGTCGACACCGAAGACCGTATTCGCCTCAGCGGTGAAGTGAAAGAAAATACTTCCATCGTGCTTTGGTTGACACAGCGACTGCTTGCTCAGCTTATTACCCATCTTCTCGGATTGATCGAGAAACAATCACTCGATTTAGGGAATACCGACTCGGCCGATCCGGCTCCGGCGAGCAGTCTCATGCAGGGCTTTGCGCAGCAGGTTGCTCAGGCGGAGCTTATTCCAGGGCTCCCGGTACAGGCTGCTGCAAGCGCACAGAGTTGGCTGGTTCTAGAAGTCGATATCTCTCTAAGCCCCGAGGGAACTCTGGTCCTCGTATTCAAGCGTGAGGCAGGCAAGGCAGCGGCTCAAGAGGGTGAGGATGCAGGGAAGGCAACTCTGACCGTGGAGGCCAAGCAGTTACGGCAATGGCTGGGGATTGTTCATTCTCAGTGGCAGCAAGCTGGATGGCCGCTTACGGTCTGGCCGATCTGGATGGATGAGCAGTCGCCCTCAGATACTGCCAATCCATTGCACTGAGCTATCGTTTCATTTATCTATCTTCGCAATAACGGCTCTTCTAATAGCTAGAAGTACAACTCAATAATATTGTGCGTCACTTCCTTCAGTGAAGCCGCCAGCTCTTCTTTGGAATACAGATAGAATCCTTCTGCGTGACTCACCGCTGCCGGCAGGGTGAAGGTTCGTCCCTTGTTCAAGGACAGAACCAACTCCTCATAGTTGTTCTCATCGTTCTGGCTCGCATAGACAGCCATCGCTCGTTCCTTGTGCGATCTTTGAGCCGTGATATCGATGAATAGATTGACTGGGTTCTGCACGCCGATCTCATAGGAATAGGCATTCACCGATATGCTCTCGCTACTGCACTTCTGCACAGCTGCCCAGACTAGCAGGGCCGTGTTGCGATGATCGGGGTGTGGCTCTAACGGCCCGGGAAAGAAGACACTGGCCGCATCTACTTCACCGATCTTGTGAGCTATTCTGTTCACTAACTCAGCGCTAAGCGCTAGGCCTCGGTCTGGCTCCTGCCAGCTATCGACGCTAGCGATGCCGAGAATTCTTGCTGCCTCTTGAACTTCCCTATCCCTGACATCCACCAGATCTTCCGCACTGCCGCCCAGGGCGCCATCGGTCATAACCACCAGATGGGCTTGAATACCTTCTTCACTGGCTTTAATAAGGCTCCCAGCCATGCCATAGGTCTCGTCGTCGGCATGGGGCGCGAATACTAGCCACGGTCCCGGTGGCAGTGGAGATGTCTCGAAAGTGATGAGTCTGTGTTCGGGGTTTAGCATGGTGAATAGTATAAATCAGCTTGCTACAAATGCAGAAGCCTCAATTAGAAAGGCTTGCGGTGGTATTTCTTAGTTTTTTCACGCAAATCATGGTTAAATTCGCGGCCTTCACAGACGAAAAATGCCTAATACTGGATCGGGAATGTTACTTACTCTGCTACGTGAATGGATGCTGACACCCTTCACCCATTACCGACTCTTCCATAATTTCGCAAAACAGGATTTCCTAGCCCAGTTCACGGCATCCATTGGCGGATTCCTATGGCTGATCATCACGCCGATCATCCACATCATGATCTATGCCTTCGTGTTTGGTGTCCTTTTTAATCAGCGAGCAGCGGTGGGGTTTGAAGAGAGCACATTTGTGGTATTCATGATGGTTGGCTACCTACCCTGGTTCGCCTTTGCCGACTCCATTGGCAAATCCACTGGCCTATTGATCGAGAAGGCACCGTTGATCACCAAGGTGAAATTTCCAGTACAGATTATTCCCGTCGTGGGGTCGGTAATTCCCTATTTAACCCACGCCATAGGCTTCGGCATATTGTTGGCGTATTTGGCGACACAGGGTTACTGGAATTGGATGTGGTTCTATCTGCCTTTTATCTTCTTCTTTCAATTTTTATTCACGTTGGGCTTGGTGGCTATTCTCTCCGCGCTAAGTGTCTTCCTTAGGGATTTACAGCAATTGGTTGCCCTCGGCATCACCATCTGGTTTTTCCTAACGCCGATAATTTGGCCAATATCTATTATCGAAGACGAGGCTCAGCGTAATATATTTCTGTTAAACCCGATGCATAGCTTCGTTAGCCTGTATCGGGAGATCGTTCTTCTAGGTCAGGTTACGTTTATTCATCTAGAAATTATAATTCCCGTCTCAATCATTACCTACTTTTTTGGTGGTTGGTTATTCATGAAGATCAAACAGGCGTTCGGCGATGTCCTCTAGTTTACTTTTCCATAGCAGGAGCTAACTATGCCTCGCGTATCTGTGCAGAATCTAAATAAAGATTTCAAAATCTATGAGCGACCTCAGGATAGGTTGTACGAGCTTATCCTGCGCAAGCAGCGGCACCAGCTTTACCATGTGCTGAGTGATATATCGTTCGCCGTTCCAGACGGTAAGAGCCTAGGTATAATCGGTGACAACGGTGCTGGAAAATCTACTCTGCTTAAACTCTTGGTTGGGACTTTGCAGCCCACTAGCGGCGAGATCGTAATCAATGGTCAGGTCGCGGCACTACTAGAACTAGGCGCAGGCTTTCATCCCGAGTTTACCGGCCGCAAGAACATCTACCTCAACGCGGCTTTATTGGGCGTGCCCGATGACAACATCGCCGAGATGGAGAGAGATATTATTGCGTTCTCCGAGCTCGATTACTTCATCGACCGCCCGGTTAAGACTTACTCATCGGGGATGTACGTTCGACTCGCCTTTTCTATCGCGACTATGGTGCGACCGGATATTCTCGTTATCGATGAGGCGCTGTCGGTAGGTGACATGGCGTTTCAGAAAAAGTGCGTGCAGCGCATGAATGAGTTTAGGCAGCAGCAGAAGACCATGGTGTTCTGCAGTCACTCGATGTTTCACGTACAAGAGCTATGCGATATCGCCATCTGGTTAGACAAGGGCAAGATCCAGGAAATTGGCGACAGCGACAAAGTAGTAGGGCACTACGAAGACTTCTGCAACAACAAGAAAACCTATAGCAGTATTCGCGAAGACATCCCCGGGGAGCTGCGCGCTTCCGAGGCGGCACAAGAAAAAGATGTACAAGACTGCCGCATCAACTCCATCGCGGTTAAGTCGCTAGACGGTAAAGACATCACCACGATCAAGCCGCTTAGTGACGTGCTTCTAGAGATGGAAGTTGAGGTTCTCGTCGATAATATGGAGGGGCATTTCGGTTTCGCCTTCATGAAGTCTGCCGAGGAACCGATTGCTTCCTTCCTTACTACCAATGACGATGAGATTGAGATTGGCTCTTTCGCCAAGGGAGACGTTTTTAAGGTTTCGCTAGTTGTCGAGAAGGTCGCCATGCGAGTAGGGGAGTTCTATGCGCTGGGTGGTCTGGCGGATAAGAGTGGTCTGCTCTGGTATGAGACCAAGTTCAGTAAGCTGCTGGCTATGGAGCCGAACAAGGGTGTCGGACCAATGATCATGAAATGCGCATGGCAGCTCGATAAGGACTAGAGATCCCCCTTCTCGGCGCAGCGTAGCCGCAGACCTAATCAAAGCCTGTCTACAGCTCGATTCCATACTCCTTCACCCTAGCCTTCGCTGTATCTGGAAGCATGCCGTAAGGGTCGACCTTGTAGATCCTGGGCAGGGCATTGCCACTGCGAATTTCTACTATCTCCATATACGCCTGGCGCACTCTGTCCTCCGGCTCAGCTACAGCCCCATCAATCTCCTGAATGTTCGATGCCTGGCCTGTTAGTGCAGTGCCGCTGGATTCCTGTTTTGGATAGACAAAGATGGAGTAGATGTTTGACGTGTTCGTGCCCACCCATTGAGTCAGCTCCTGCAAATTCTCGAAGGGTACGATCTCGGCTATCTCCGCGCGATTACTTATGTCTTCCAGTTTTCGAACCGCGATTATTGTCTCGATTAACTCGTCGTCCAACCCTGGCAGTAGCCGCATCGCTTCCCGTGTTGCGACATTGAGGTTTACGGTTCGGGTATTGCCATAAATAGTGAATGCTGCATCTAGATTGATGCCATCTAACAATTCGGCGAAGCCGCGCACGTGCAGAATTTCTTCCACCGTATCGAGCTCTGGGTTATTGCGCGGAACATAAGCCTGCTCCAATTCCAGATAATAATCCTTCTCCGCTCCGTTCAACCCCTCAAGATCATTTAGGTCGGTCCAATCTGTCCACGCTGCGAGCAGGTCTTGTACCTCTTCTGGATCAGCGTCTTCGCCGCCCAGTAATTTCTCGATAAGCAGCTGCATGTTGCGGCGCTGTATTCGATTCAGGTTTATCTTGCCCGCATGGTCGTAGATGCGGACTACCATATTCTCAGGTGCGGCATAATTTAGCGCCAGCGCCTCTCCATCATAGCGGTAGGCAGGAGTTAATATCTCGCCTTCTTCGCTTTCCTCCAATTGCTGATCGATAGGCGCCGGCATACGCTCCAGCATGAGTTCCATCTCGGCGAAATTGACAGTAGCCATTAGCTGCGCCCAATCCTGACTAGCGTCGCGGTTATGCGCGGCTGTCTGTGCCGATAGTCTGACTTTGCCTGCCATGGCAGTAACTAACACGGTTAGTAATACTGACGTCCATAGGACGATTATTATGACTGAGCCGGTTTGTTTAGATGTTTTTCGGATGCAAATCATAAAGCGCCATTCGTCGTAGGACGAATACTCCGATGCTGGTTATTTTTAATACGCGCGACGATCTCTAACTCTTCGTTCACATCCTCAAAGTCTCGCTCGGGAACAAAGCGAACATAGATCGCCAGAGGAAGGCTTAGTTCCTCCTCGCCTAGCCATTCATCGATCCAGAGTCTGTTCTCATTTAAATCCTGATAGAGATAGCTAAACTCAGCGGTATAGTTTTTAAGGACCAGAATCGGCTCGCTCTCGCTTAGCCTTTGGGTAGGATTGTCGCTAAACGCTGGAACAAAATTAAGATAGACGCCTTCGTCTGCCACGGAATACATCTCCCAAACCGTTAGCCCTGGGCTACGCTGCGGAGACACCGTCGATACGAAACTAAGAGTGTCATCTTCCCCAGAAAAATAGATCTCACGCCCGAGCGTATCGAAGTTGGTATAGCTATGAGGAAAAGCACCATGAAGCGCTCGGTCTATCTGTAACACCGCCAGCGCCTGATCCAGGCTCTCATCCAGTACATCGGAGTTGCGATTCCAGTCCTCTGCCACAATGTAGACACCAGAACTCAGCAAACCAAGCAGCAGCGCAGTCAATCCCAAGGAAAGGACTATTTCTACTAGAGTGAAACCTGTCTGCTTACTTTTTCTCATGAGCCCCTACTGTGGAAGGTCCAGCTGAATCCAGCGGCTTCCCGAAATTACCTCGTCGCGTTCTCGATTGATTACTTCATAGGCTTGAAAAGCGTGTACAGTTGCCTGCGTCTTTCGTTCTGGGTCTTCCAATAGATCCAGTGAGCGAATTCGATAGCTATCGTCTTGGAGTATCTCTTCTACATCGGAGTATTCGTTTCCTAGCAGTGCGAAATTGATCGCGGCTCGAACCCGCGTTGCCTGCACCAGGCTTTCTCCTGAGCGCCACGAGAGCTGCTTGCTTCCCCCAACCAAAGAGAACAATCCACCCAGCACAAAACCAGTGATCGTGAGTGCCACTATTACTTCTAGGAGAGTAAAGCCTGCCTGAGGGTTATATGGTCTCTTCATCACTCATCTTCTTCGGGGTCGCCGCTGGAGACTCTGCCTGTGAACGGATCGACGTTGATCGCGCCTGTTTGATCTCCCTGGGCGAATAACAACACGCCACCGGTGCTTCCTCCTTCGGGGTAGAACGTCACCTCTGCCGTTTCCTCGATCTCAATTTCTCTGTCGGTACTGTCGCGGAAGCTCAGATTGATGCCCGCGCCGTTCCACTGCGCTACGATATTGCTGAGGCTCGTGCGCTCCTCTTCTCTATCTGACTGCCTCATTTCATCAGCAGGCAATACATTGAAGCTAACGGTGCTGGCCTGCCCGGAAACTACCGCCGTGCGTCTTGCATAGTTGAGCAATGATTGAGCCTGACGCAGTTGGGTACTGAAGGTACGGGCTTCGAAGCCGCCGAGATTAGGAACTACCAAGATGCTAGCCGTAGCGATGATAGCCAGCACGAGAATTATTTCGAGCAGCGTGAAGCCACGCTGCCGTTTGGGCGTTACCTGCCTAGCAAGGTGTAGGACAGTCTTTTTACGGCACAATATCGGCGTCATCTTCTTCGCCGCCACTCATGCCATCGGCTCCATAGGATATTAGTGTGAACTCACGGCCATCAACTTCGTAGACATATTCATTGTCCCAAGGGTCCGTCGGGACTGCTCTGCGCAGATAGGGGCCGTTCCACGACGCTCTGTCGGTATCATCCTCCATAAGCCCGTCTAGGCTATCTGGGTATTCACCGACATCCAGACGATAAATATCCAACGCCGCTTCCAGCGTAGAAATCTCTGTCCGGGCAACGTCACGCATCGCGCCGGCCTGCTGATTAAACAAGTTCGGCGCAACCATTACCGCCAGCATCGCGATGATCGCCATCACGACGAGAATTTCGATGAGGGTGAAGCCATTGCTACGCTGCAATCGAATAGTTAATTCTTTGGGATTACTGAAGTTCATGATTGATGCCTATTTCTTTTGATTAGCTACTAAAACTCAGAGGCTTCGATTAGGTCGGACGCCATGTCGAATCGATCAAGGATGTCTTGGTATTCTAACCCGGTTTCAGAGTTCAGATTAATGATCTCGGGCCTTAACACGATGAAAAGTTCACGACGTTCGACAGTTTCCTGCTGATAGGAGAACAACCTGCCCAGCACCGGCAGTCGGTTCAGACCAGGGACACCGGTATTCAAATTCTCAGTATCTGTCTGAATCAAGCCGCCGAGCACTACGTTCTCGCCATTGCGCACGACAACCGTCGTATTGATTTCCTGATTATTGAACACGGGATTGTTGTTTACCCCCGTTGCGCCGCCATCTACTGAAGATAACTCCTGCCGGATAATCAAATTCACGATACCCTCATTATTTATCTGCGGCGTGATGGACAACACGATACCTGTATCGCGGTACTGAATGTTGGTCGTGGCGATGCCGCCGGTGCCAATAGACTGGCCTTGCTCCACAGGCACTTGCGAGCCAATCTGAATGTCACCCTCCTCGTTATTTGCCACCGTGAGAGATGGCCGGGCAAGCAATTGCACGTCGTTGTTGATAGCGATCGCCTCGAGAGTTGCATCGACTTGCGAGGCACCATCGATGAACGATTTGGTGAACAACAAACCACCAAGCTGCGGTACGAAACTGGTGGAGGCATTAGTAGAAATTGGGTCGACTGCGCTGTCAGCGGCTATTCGCGACCAGTCCACGCCAAACTTAGTGGCCTCGCTGAGTGTGATCTGCGCGATTACTGCATTGATCATCACCTGCAATGGAACAGCGTCGAGTTGATTAATAGTCGTGAGTAGCTGTCGGTAGTCTCGCGCCGTGCTTCGAATTAGCAAACTGTTAGTCGCTTCGTCTGCCACGATCTTCACGCTGAGGTCTGCTGAGACGACTGTGCTCGTCGAGGTACTTGTAACAACGGTATTCCCATCTACGAGTTCAACAGAATCTAAGCTGTTATTTGCAACGCCATTGCGGCGATTCGCAATTCCCTGCACGTCATCGTCATCATCATCGCCCTCAAAGACCTCGGATAGAGTTTCCGCAAGTTCCACTGCACTCAGATTATTAACCTGATAGTGAAATAATTGCTCCACTTGTTCCTGTCCATCGGAGTCTAGAATTTGTACCCAGCGAGAGATCTCCTCGAAGCCGCGCGCTGCTGGTGCTGTTACGAGAATCCCATTGATCCGCTCTATTCCCTTTACCTGATAGGCAGGTGTTGAGCCCTCGATTAGTAAGAGAATCTCGGTCAACTCCTCGGCAACTTCCACCGCATTAGCATTGAACAATTGATAGAGATGAATGCCCTGATTCTGAAACGGGTCCGCATCGACGAGAAACAACAATTCGTTGATGCGTTGTAATTGCGATTCGCTAGCCGAGATAGCCAGCGTGCCATTTCCGACCAGTGCTCTCACCTCGCCATCTGGTGCGAGAAGCGGCTCGATAACTTGCAATGCAGCCTCTGTAGAGATGAAGGTAAGTGGCGTAATCTGTAAAATGCGCGCGGCAGTGCCTTGACCCAGCGTGTCCGGCGTCGCTATCTCTACTGGCAGGGCGCTACTTATTTTGCGCGCATTGTAGACATTGCCCACTCGATTCAGAACCACGCCGGCGTCCCGAGTTAACAATCTAATCAACGGCCAGATATCTGCCTGAGTCAAAGGGCGCGCCGAAGAGGTACGAATGCTGACCTTGGTGTCGATCGTTGGGTCGATGACGATACTCACATCCAGGGCAGCGGCGAGCTCTTCCAACACCAGGCGAAGATCCGCCTGTTCGTAATTGAATTCTACGACGTCGTCTACAAGAGCCTGCTCGGGAGTAGGTGTGGCTTCTTGAAAACCATCGAACTCCAGCGCCGCACCGTCTCGGTTAATTTCATTGATGATCATTTGCTGTTCAGCCGAAATATTGCTTTCTACTTCCGGTATGACAACAGCGGTGCTGCGACTCGCCGCATTTCGCGCGACAGAGTTGCTACTCGACTGCCCGCCATTTTCAGCACCTGCCTGGGTATCCAATACGGCACAGGAGGAAAGGGAAAAACCGACTAGCAGAAGTGTCAGAGGTTTTTTTGTTGCTTGTAGAATTTGCTTAGACTTCACAATGTTCTCCGAGAATTAGAAATCCACCGCATTCATGCTGAATACTGCTGACAGCATGGTGATGGTTATACCGCCAACTGCTATGGCGAGAATTATTATTAGGGCAGGCTGCAAAGCAGCTACCAGACTAGAAATTTGATTACGCACAGTGGTGTCGAACGTGGCTGCGGTCTTGATCAATATGTTGGCAGTTCGGCCTGACTCCTCGCCTACTGCAACTAACTGATGCAGCAGTGTTGGGAATTGATTTGTCTTCTCTAATGAGGCGCCGAGTCCAGCTCCACCTCTAACATCCTCTTCTACCTGAACCAGGTGGGTCGCCAAGACTGTATTGCCAACAACCTCTCTGGACACACGCAGTGCACGAATTAGCGGGATACCTGCCCCTAATAATGCGCCTAGGGTTCTCGCGAAGACCGCGCACTCCTTATAGAGGATCAGTGTGCCCATCATCGGTAGCGACAGCAGAAAGCCATCTTTGCGTAGCTTCGAGGCAGGCTCTTTATCTAGGCGCTTCCAGAAGAACACGAGAAAACCAAAGAACACTATAATTAGGTAGCCGTAACTCTGAATGCCGCCACTTAGTGAGAGTAAGAAGGCAGCCGATGCCGGAATCTCACTGCCCGCATCTTCGAACATCGCGGCAAACTGGGGAACTACAAAGACTAATAGTAGAACGACAGAGAGCACGCCGGTAATGAGCAGCACGATCGGATAGATCATTGCCGAAATAATTGCCTGCCGGGTCTTGGCGCTAGTTTCCAAAAATTCTGCGAGGTCGGGCAACATTTTATCTAGAATGCCGCCTTCTTCGCCGGCACGAACAATATTGATGTACATCTTGCTGAACACTCTCGGATGAACCTCCATCGCCTCGGCGAGACTCCTGCCTTCCTTCACCTCACGCAGCAGGCCCACAACAAGTTCACGCATTGCGGGGGATTCTGTAATACCTTCTAACAGCCGTAGCGACCTGTCGATAGGCACCCGCGCCTCGACTAGAGTGCACAGACCATTGGTGAAATCCAACACGTCTGCCTGGGAGATGCGTTTGCGTCGAATCTTCTCGGCGGTGTCCGCCGTTTCATGTATCTTGACCGGCGTAAGGTTCTTGCCCTTCAAGATTCGCACGGCCTCGCGCTCGGTATCAGCACTTAACTGACCATTGAGCACCTTGCCTTGTGCATCGAACGCCTGATATTTGAAATAGAGTGCACTCATATCGCTCTGGTTACCCGCACCACTTCTTCAGGTGTAGTCATTCCATTCGCTAGCTTCTCGAGAGCGTCCTGCCGTAGAGTTCTCATCCCCTCGATGATTGCCTCGTCACGAATGATATTCGCATCTGCTCCCGAGGCAATGTGATGACGAATCGCATCGCTCATGATCAACAACTCATACAGGCCTACGCGACCCCGATATCCAGTCTGTCCACAGCGCTCACAACCACCGCCTCGTCGAACTTCGCTGATCGAATTCACGTCGATCTCAAGCGCGGTGGCTTCGTCTGTGCTTAGGGGGTGAGTTTCGGCGCAGTCGGTACAGACGCGTCTTACTAATCGTTGCGCCTGTATGGCGAGCAGGCTGGAGCTAATTAGATAACCTTGTACGCCCATGTCTTGCAGTCGAGTAACAGCTCCGGCTGCGTCGTTGGTGTGCAAAGTTGAAAAAACTAGATGGCCAGTAAGCGCTGATTCGATCGCGATCTCCGCAGTCTCATGGTCGCGAATCTCGCCGATCATCAGTACATCAGGGTCTTGTCTAACGATCGAACGCAATCCCTGTGCAAAACTTAATCCAATGCTGGCGTTCGCCTGAATCTGCGTGATGCCATCAAGTTGATATTCGACGGGGTCTTCAACGGTAATTATCTTTTGTTTCTCGTTGTTGATCTTCTCTAGCGTTGCATACAGCGTAGTCGTTTTACCGCTGCCGGTAGGGCCGGTTATCAACACCATGCCGTGAGGTTGAGTGACGATGTTTTGATACTGGACTAGAATTTTTTCGGGCATTCCCAACTGCTGCAGACTTACCGCGGTGTCACTCCTATCCAGAATTCTCAATACGACTGATTCACCATGTACTCCGGGAAGAGTCGATACACGCATATCGAGTTGCTTACTGCCTACCTTATAATCTATGCGACCATCTTGCGGTAAGCGTTTCTCACCGATGTCTAGCTTCGCCATAAGCTTCAAGCGCGATGCAACAGCGGTGTGTATTTTAATAGGCAGGCGCTCAATACGCGTCATGATGCCATCGACGCGACAGCGAATGTCTAGATGGTTCTCGTTAGGCTCGAAATGTATGTCGCTGGCATCGAGATCAAGCGCACGCGCGAAGAGATGGTTTACTAGCCGAATGATTGGCGCTTCCGATGCTAGGTCGGCGAGCGCCTCATCGTCGGCGAAACCAGAGACGAAAAGATCTTCGTCTGTACTCTCCATCTGCGGCGAGAGTTCAGCACGCCAGTGACGCATCAGGCGACGCACTTCGTCTGCGGCGCCGATGCCGAATTGTATTTCTTCATCCAAGATGAAACGTATTTTCGCACGCAGTTCTATGCTCGGTGTGTGCTCACAGATGAGCCTGCTAGATTCAGCAAAATCCTGCGCAGGCACGATGCCTTCCGGCTCTAATAGCTGCCCGAAAACGGCGAGCGTCATTGCTGACGGTTCTATTCCTGGCTCAATATTATCCATTTCAATCATCTGTTACTCGCAACCTCTGCAACAAGGCCTTCACTTCGAGCAAAGCCAACTACTGTGATCGACCCACTGTATTGATTTCGACTCCGATTCACATTAAATGCCGTCACACGAAGCCTTGGTGCTGAAGTTTCCAGCCTCTCCAGGAAACGCGCCGTGTTCGCTTGATCGTTCGTACGGAACGACATCTCTTGCCGAATAAGCAACCAATCATCTGTCACCAAGCGATCGGCAAGCCGCGTCGAACTTACAGTGATGCCTGACTCTCGCGCCTGCAGTGAGAGTGCGCGCTGAATATTCGCCTCGACGATAGGTATCGTCTCGCCGCTGAAAGTCTGGCTGCCCAGTTCAGCAATCTGCGACTCAACTGCAACGCGGCGTTCTCGCCAGCTGGCCGTGTTCTCTATTAGGCGTTGCTCGCGAGCGATATCGATCTCCACGCCCTCAATATTATCTTGTCTTTGGGCATACACCGACGTGACGGCTGGCCATCCACTAGTGAGTATGAATACCAACGCCACAGCGGCGGCGAGTATCAAAATGTTTCTTTCGCGTTTAGATATTTGCATCGTAATTGTTTTTTCTCGGTTTTACTCTTTCCCGATCACTCATCGGGAAAGTAGCGCACCATGTATCCCTCGAAATTTACCGTGCTTATTCTGAGATCGATATAGTATCTTTGGTTGTTGGTTGCTCTGGAAAAAACGACTTCTGTGAACATCGGATCCTGTTCAAGGCGTTGCAATATAGCCTGCGGTTCGTTGCTACTTCCCTGAATTTTTATTAGGCCCTCTGAAACTTCCATCGAGGTCAGCGTATCGGGCCGCAATATATTTTGTAGTGTAAACATCGCCTCGCGTAGCCTCTGTTCGGGAAAGTCACTGATCAGTCCCCACTCGTTCTCGAAGCTGACAACTGCAGCTTGGTCTTGCCGCGCATCGCTTGCCATCTCTCTCTGCATTTCCAGCGTGGCTGCTAAGGATCTAAATTCGAACGATTGTAGGAAGAAAGGAACGGCCGCAATGAAAAGCACAGCAATCACGGCAGCGGCGGCCGCGATGTATTGTTTGCCCTGCGCCGTTCTCCGCGTTGCGTTTAGTGCGCCATATGGAAAGAAACAATATTCCTGATTCGCTTGAGCATCTAACCGAGAGTAGTAGTCTGAAACGTCAGCCAACTCGATTACGTTTTCAGAGAAGTCTCGTGCCAGCGCTTCCTGCCACTGTTGCTGAAACACTTCTTGTTGCAAGTCTTCCTTGCGCACGTGTAGCAGGGATTTGAGAATACTATCCTCTATAACTAAGCAGGTTTCAGTTTCTGCATCCACATCTAGGATTCTGTTTTTCTGGTCGTTTCCGTTTCCGCTTTCATCATTACCATTCATGAAGCGCGGCTTTACAGCAGCGAGGAAAATATCCTTCGCAGCGAAACTATCGAATAAACCGGATAACGTTGTCTCTGTCATCCACAGCGCGAGATGCTCATCGCCTTGCGCTGCCGAAAGCGGATTGATGGCGAGGGAT
>Ga0307995_1001259_pt1 | contig 16145 bp, 7 predicted proteins | sample EllFjometagen262_FD_203132 | JGI IMG/M metagenome (GOLD analysis project Ga0307995, IMG submission 203132) | Marine microbial communities from Ellis Fjord, Antarctic Ocean - #262 | ecosystem: Environmental > Aquatic > Marine > Unclassified | place: Southern Ocean | collected 2014-11-02
GTTTCAATAGCTTGATTAGCAAGTCTTAATGCAATTAAAGCACTGTCTAATTTAGCAATACCTTTTATAAAAGTTCCAAATTCAGTTCTAGCTTTAGCTTTTACAGGTATATTTAATTCTCCTCTACCGGTAATACCCATATCACGCTGAAGTTTTGTAATCGTAGCGTCTGTAGGGTTTATAAATTGAGGTTTTATTTTCCAAACACCTGGTTGAGATGTTAAACCTCCAGATCTTTTACCAGTTTTTTCATAAAAGTAATTTAAAACTCTACCTTTTAAACCTAAGCTAATACCTTGAAACTCTCTAGAAACATCTTTTATAACACCTTGTTCACCAACAACTGCCGTGTCTTGACTCACATTTTCAGGAGGTAATATTTTAAGAAAATTTCTAACCTCTTGTTCGTTATTAAATTTACTTTGTATTTTACTTGCTTCAGAAGGTACGGGTATGCCATCAACAACAGTATCTGAATAGTTTAAAGTTCTGTTTGTTGTAATCCTGTCTGCAGGAATATCGTATATAATCTCTCCTACAAGTCCTGAAAATCTATCACTAATGTTTTTAAAAGTTAATCCACTAGCTATGTCAACAGCTGTTAATTTTACAGCCTTAGTTAATTCTTGAACCTTGTTTTTAGCTCTTTTAAAATTTAAAACATCTATTCTTTTTGTATCTGTCTTAGCTTCAGATCTTGCTCTTTCTTCTAAAATAATATTTGAATCTGCGGTTTCAGTGCTTTCTACTTGTCTTGCTCTTTCATCACTTAACCTAGTTTCAACAGCTTTACCTTTTAGTTCTTGCTGGTAAAATGCTTGTCTTTTAGGTCTTATATTTGAATCAACAAAAGTACTGAATTGGTTTCCTTTCCCTGGTTTAAATCTATTTATAATACCGTCCATTTCAGGAGCTACAAAACTAATAACATCTTTTTTTGTTATTTTAGGTTTACCTTCAATACCTTTACCTGCGATAAATCCTAAAGCTTTTTCAGCTATACTATTGTATTGATTTCTTAAATCTTGTTGCTTAGGAGCTGATAAGTTTTTAAATCCATTCAACTCAACGGCTTCAGTAGCTAAAACTGTAGCTGGTGTTTTAGATTCAGATACTTTAGCATCTGTATTTTCTTGAATTAAATCTATAGTGTTTTCAAGGTTAACACCTTTTTTAAGTCTTCTTATTTCAGGTATAGTTAGTTTTCCGCTAGAAAGTTTAGTTGATAAAGTATTTAAAAATTCTATAGTATCTATGTTTCCTTTTAAATTAAACTTACTTTTTCCATCCGTTGCAGTGTTTATAGCTCCAGGCAAACCTTGAGATATCATAGCAATTAAACCCTTATTATTATTAGCTTCTAAGGTCATTCTAGGAACTTCTTCTAAAAATTCAGTTAATACTTCATCCCAATTTGATTGATCTTTAACTCTACTAATTATTCTTGTATATGCTTTTTTATTATTTACATTTAGCCAACCTAAAACATCTTTAGCTATAAATTCAAAAGCATCCGAATTAGTACTTATAGTTTCAGCAAATAATGTATGCCCAATTTCGTGAACACCTGTTAAGGTTTTGCCATTAGCTAGAGCATTGGCTCTATTTATAATAATATCATAAACTCTTTTACCATCTTTAGTAAACGTAAGAAGATTACTTCCATTTAAAGTTCCATTATTAGTTCCTTCTTTAAATTCTTTAATCATTTTTTTAGCTTGTGCTTCCGTCATTTTATTGTTAGGATCAGCAGCTCTAGCCATTATAGCCTCTTCAAACAAACTTATAGCTTGATTGTTATCAGCAGCCATATTATATTTTGTTTCAATACCAGCTTTATTAAATTTTCTTATTAATTTAATATCGTTTGCCGCATTTTTATCAAACGTTTCTGTTTGCCAAATTTTTTCAGCTTCTAGATTTAAATCTTTTTTTGTGTAAACTTCTCCGGTTTTTTCTAATTTTAACCTAGCTTTTTCTTTGTATTTTTTTTGATCTTGCTTGCTTAAAAGATTTATATTAACATCAAAACTTACTTTAAAATCATTTCTAGCTTGTTGTAAAGCTTGAAACTGATCGTAAATAGGTTTCAATACTTGTTGTTGCTGTTTTTTAGACATATCCTTGTCACTTAAAATTCCTTGAGCTTGAATTCTTAATTCTTCTTGAGCTTTTGTAGCACTTTGAAATAAATAATAACCTTCTTTAGTTAGGTTTGATGCAATTTTTGCATCTAAAGCATCTAATATATTGTTATTATCTTCTTGAAGAGCTTCAATTTGTTTTTTAATAGCTTTGTAAGGAGCTTTTTTTTTATCTAATCCATTAGCACTAACTTCAAGAGCTTTTATTTCATTAAGATTACCTCTAAAACCACTATAACTGTTGTAATCAGAAAAAACATTTAAAGCCATACCAGCTACCACAGGTGCAACACTCATTGTACTACCAAGCATACCACCTACCACCATAGCATGAGGTACGTTATCTAAGATTTGATCATTAGTTTTTACACCTCTAATTATATCTATACCATTTTGAAAAAAAACAGTACCTCCTTCGGTAGGAGATTCCATAGCAGCACCCCATCCAAAAGCTTTTGCTCCATTGATCCCATAAGTTCCAATTCCAACTTCAAGAAGCTTTCTTGTTCCGCCTTCGGCAAAATCTGCTGCTAAACTTCCAAAGCCTTTATTTAAAATTTTAAGAGTTGGTATAGCACCTAAAGTTACTTCAAGTGCGGCAAATCCAGTTGAAACAGCTAGTTTTTCTAAATAAGATGTTTTTTCTGCGCCAAGCTGTTTGTCTTCATTTTTCATGACACGAATTTGATTTTGGTAACTATCTAATCCTACACCTGTCATACCAAGACCATAGCCACCAGCTGCAAGCATAAAAATAGTTCCTGCTTGACCTATAAATTCTTGGGCTGCAAATTTTCCAACATTTGTAACAGAAGAAAACCCTTCTTTTAATGTTAAATCTTGTACATATTTTTCTCGAACTCCTTTTTCATTATCTTCAACCCAGTCATCCATGTACTCTCTAAACGCAGTTGCTTGACCTAAAGTACCTATGTTATTTGTATTTAAAAATTCAGCAGCTCCCTTTGGAACAATACCATTATATTCACCAAGCTCTACAATAGCTGATGTTGTATCAGATGCTACTCCAAGCGCACCAGAAAGTAAAACTCCAGGAAGAGTTGTAAAAGTATTCCATAATCTTTCAAGAGACTTGTCTACTTCTGAATAATTTAATTCTAAATAATTTAATAAGTTTTTAGTATCTGACACTTTCAAAGGGAGTCCATCTTTTTCACTTTCTATTTCTTGAATAGTATTTAGTACTTGATTATTTTCTTCACTTAAATCTTTAAATAAATCCCAAGTAGCTCTGGGTACAATTTTACCGTTTTTAAGTTTTACCGTTTTAATTTTTTTAATTTCTAAATTATAGTTTTCAACTAAATTATTATATAAACTTCCTGTAGCCTCTGTAAAAAAGTATTCAGGATCTCCTAAGTCATCAATTCTTTGTTTTAAGGTTTCTACAAGTTCAATGTCACCTAATCCAGTCAAATCATATTCAAAATTAGGATCTTTAAAAGATTTGGCTATATTACGATAGTTATATAAATTTGTACTTTTTTCGTATTTACTTATAATTACTTCTTGCTGTTCATTTAAAGTATCAAATTCTTGTTTATTTTTTAAATATATACCAGCTTGATAAGGTTTTAAAGATTTTCTTTGAGCGTTTGTTAGTGTTTGTAAATAATCTTGTGTTTTACTTCTAATCAACGCTGTTCTTTGCTGATCTTTAACAATTCTTGAGGCCAAATCTTTAACAACTTCCGCGTTAGGTTCTTCGTTAGGATTTTCTTTCTTAAGTATGTCTTCAGCTTGTTTAAGTTCTTTTTCAAAAGGAAAAATCGTAACAGTCACGTTTTCTTTTGGATAATTACGCTTTTTATAATTAGTTTTAAAAGTTGTTTCTTCGTATGGTTCAAAATCTACAGGATCATTATACTCACCTAGCGAACCATCTTCATTTTCTACTCTTGAAAACAAAGCCTTTTCTTCTTCATTAAGCCCTATAGCTATATTAAAATCATCATGTAAGTCTTTAACTTCTGGATCGTTTTCTAGTAAATTAATTTGTCTTACTTTAGATTCATAATTAATTCCTGGAGTATTATTTTCTCTTGTAAACTCCGATGAAGTAGGATCCAAAGCTAAATCCGTATTGGATGCTGGATCTTCTTCTGGTGTTATAGACGCATCCGTCTCCACAACACCGTTTTTCTTTACTTCTTCATCTTCTTCTTCTAAACCAACTTCCGCAACATATTCCTCTAGGTTTAAATCCGATTCTAAGGCAGCATTTTCTACTTCTTTTAAAGTAAAAGTTTTATCTTTAAGTTTAAACATAATTATAATTTATTATTCATTAAAATACTTAAGTGGATTGAAAACTATAGGTAAACCATCTACTTTACTTTCGTTTGCATTTTCTTTTGTTAATTTTTTATAATCAGGATCAGAAGTTGTCCCTCCATCAAGAATATACATTAACATTTTTAACTTAGCATCATTTAAACCTTTAGTAGGTATTTCAGCACTTTTACCAGTGGCAACAGATCCTATTGTAACATAATTGCTATCATCATCCCCTGTAACCTTTTTAAATGTAAATTCAGGTGATAAAGCTTTAGCTAATTCAGCATCAGGCAATATATCTTGTTTACTTGTACCTGGTATTGATGGTCTTGCTGTATTTAAACCTTCCATTTTAGTAACTAAATTACTTAATCTTTTACTAGTTTTTCCACGTTTAATCTCTCCTTCTGTTGGGTCATCAGATTTTCTTACACTAGTTTTTTCTTTACCTTTAACATCTGTAGCATATACTCTTCCATTATCTATATCTTTGTCTCCTATACCATCTCTGTTGATATCTTTTTTATATTTTTTTGTTTCTGGATCAAGAACAATACCTTGCTGTTCTAAAAACCCAGGATTTTTTTCAATAAATGCAGGACCTTCTGGTCCATTTATATCTATATATGCAGAATTAGGAATTAATCCTCCCGCTCTTTCTTTCCATGCGTTGGTAAATTTGATAGCATCGTCAGCGTCTATAGATCCTGCTCCGTCTGAACCTGATTTTAAAGGTGTAGTATTACCCATTGTATTTTGCCATATGGAATTAGCCATTTCATAGTCTCCTAGAATACTAGTAGCTTCTGTTTGAAGGCTATTATTCATTGCTCCTGCTATAGCCTGGTAATCAGCTGGAATTTTTATAGTTTGAAGCTCTCCACTGTCTGAGATTATAAGTTCAGCACGATCATTATCTAAATATTGATCGGTTAAATTTCCGTTTGAACCTGTAATATCTAGTCCTTTTGGGTTTTCTTTAGAGCTTGGTTTTAGTAAATTGCTAGTAGTTTTATCACTAAATGGAACCAATTGAAAAGTATAATTTGCAACTTCAGCTGCTTTCATTGTAACGGGTTTATCCATTCTCTCACCGCTATAAGTTATATTAATACCTTCGTCATTAAAACTCCAATCAGCATCACCTGGATTTACTGTTGTTTCAATTGAAAATATTTTTTGCATTTGTTGGTTGTTTTTGCCAAAAAATCCTAACGAACCTTGTTCTCCATTTTTAGTAGGATTAAAATTTTCTGTAAAATCACTTCTTCCTTCTTTTATTCCATTAAAAAGAGGAACTATACTTGCTAAATGTGATTGATATTTACCAGCATCTATAGCTCCTTGTCTTTTTTCTTCTGCAGTCCTACCATATTTTTCTCTTTTAACAGCTTCCGCATTTTTTGAAAGCAAATCAGTTGTCATAGCTAATAAGCTAGGATTATTGACTCCAGCTTTACTCAAGCTGTCAAACATTTTGGATTGTTTATTTAAAGCATAGTCAAATGTCCAATTATCTTGTTCTGCCTGCGCTTTATCTAATGAAGCTCTTTTTTTGTTTGCCGATATAACACCTTGTACAAAGCTATTACCTACACTAGTTATAGCATTAGCCCATATTTGCCCGCTTTTTGTATCAACTACTTCTTGTGGATTTTCGTATGCTCCCATATTTTTATTTTTATTGTGTAATAATTGCAGAACCCATTTGTGCGGCACTAGATATGCCGGAGGCAAACATAGCATTAGCATCTTGTCTAGCAGCAACCTGAGCTTGAGCAGCGCCAGTTATTTGTGCTTGTTTTCTGTTTAATTGTTCAGTTTCTCTTCTTTCTTTTTCGCCATAAACAAATGATTTTCCAGACACATCAGCTTGTTGCATTCTTTGCGCTTCACTCATTTGAATGTTTTGAACTCGTCCAGCTTCACCCATTTGAATTTGTTCTAATTTTGATTGACCCTCTGCTTTTAATTTTTCATTTGCAGCTTCTTGATTTTCTATACTAGCAGCAACACCTTTTTTACTTTGTAAAGCAGCTTGAGCTAAAGCAGTTGCTCCACCGGCACTAGCACCTGTAGATCTTAAGGTATCTAAAGTGTTTGCTAAAGCAATATCCGCTTCTTCGATTTGTATTTCAGCAGCATTAGTTGCAACACCTAAACTAGCAAAAGGATTTGAAACCATACCACTTAAATTTTTTGCCATAGATGAAATATCACTTATTCCAGAATAAGGATTTATAATAGCTTGTCTATTATTTTCTAATATAGTTAATTCGCCTGTAAGCTTTGCTTTTCTTTTAGCTTCTCTTCTAGCTCTTGAACTTGCACCAAGCCCACCAAATACACTACCTACTAAAGAGGCTGCACCCATGATAATTCCTGCTGTTATTGCTGACATAATTTTTCTTTTTTGTTATACTCTTCTATTGTAAAAGAATATAATGATTGTTCTATTTCTTTTATTTTACGTGTATTTGTAGGATTTTTATGAACATTTATAAAAACACATTCTTCAATACATTCTATTAGCCTTTTAGCACCTTTTAAAGATTTTTCAAAACAAGGTGCAATATGTTCAATAGTCTCTCCGTTTGTTGTTACTAATATTCTACCAGTCATTAAAAACCAAAAATGATCAGTATGATGCATAGCACTAACAATTAAAGATCCAGAAGGCATTTTCATTTGACGCATATAAAGCTGATCAGAAAAACTATGTTTTATTGGAAAAGCCTCATTATTAACTAAAGTGTTTTTTTCTCCACTAACATTTTCTTTACAATTATTAGCTATTATAAAATCTTGTAATTGCTCTAATTTTTGAATATAATTGCTTACTTTATTATTCATTTAATAAGATGATTCTACAACGTTTGATGATACTGAAAATAATTCTTTTTTAGCTGTTGGGAAGTTTGCATTAGCTAGTTTCATTTTAATAGTTGAAAAGAAACCTTTAATACCTGTCATGTTATTTCCAAAAATAATTTCTCCTTGTGTAACTGAAGAATTATTTATTAAATTAGCAAAATATTTATTTTCTTTACGTTTAAAGTCATTAGAAAATAAAGCTCCTTCTAAGCCAGCTAAACTATCCTGTTGTTGATATACACCTATTGGTAAAGTAACATCACCAGAACTACCCGTCATGCTCTCTAATTGCCATCCAGCTGCTCCTTCATAGTTAATTGTTTGAAATACTTTTACTACAGATGGATCAGTGTTTAAAACTATAGTTACATTTGAATCATTTGTGACTCCATAAAACTGACCATAAGCACCTAAATAATGTTGAAAAAGTTTACCCGTATTGAAAGTATAAAAAAAGTTGTTTAAACTAAAACCATACTCAGGTTTAAAACTTAAAAAAGATGTCCAACCTAAAACACCTTCGTCAAACACCGCTGTAGAATTAGTAGTTGCAGTTTGTATAGATAGTATATAATTTTTAGTATGCATATCCCACATACCTATAACTTTGTTAACCGATGTATTAGCTAAGGCATCTCTAAAATGATCATGCATACCATATGATGATATTTCAGTCATACCATCTCTTGATAATCTTAGCACACATCCTCTAGTTTTGTCAGTAAAATATTTTCTAAAACCGTACACAGCAAAGCTTTCAGGATTTTTTGCTATACCATAAACACCAGCATAAGGAACTATTTGTCCTATAATCTGAGCACCTGATGTAGTTATTGGTTTTCCTTCAGCTGAGTATATAGCATCCTTGTCTATTAAAGCTCTACTTACTTTATTCTCTTGAAATATAATTAAGTTAGTATCTTCTGCGTATAACTTTTGTATTGATCCATTTGCTGGATCAGCTGATCTAGTTATGTCTACACCAACAGAAAATTGATTCGTATTATTAACACCAGTCCTAGAATTAAACACCCCAGAGTGTATTAAAGCTGATATTCTATGTTGTTGTACAGCTGTGTTTTCTACTATATAAGCTTTAACACCAAAATCTACTGTAGTATTATTGTAACCTCCTCTAATTCTAGCCTCTTCTTCATACCAAGAAGTTGCATCATCATTTATAAATCCTTTAGGAATATAAGGGCTTTGAGCTATACCTGTGAAAGTTAAATCATCATTAATAGCGATATTTATACTTGAGTCATACGTTAGATTTTCATTAGCTGATATAGTTTGTACAGAGCTTAAAATAAAAACTAAAGGACCACCTGATGCAATATAAACAGTATTAGCTGCTAAACCACCACCATTTACAACCATACCTGGTACGATATTAATGTTTGATGTGTTTAATGTTAAAGTAGTTGTTGCAACAACCGCGTCGTTATCGTTTGATGTTTGTTGGGTTAATGCAGGTGTGCTTACTACAGTAGCTAAATTATCTCTACTAACAACTGTTACTATACCTGAAGCGAAGTTTGTTGTATTTGTTAGGTTTGTGACCACTTGCCCACCACCTATTTTTGTCTTATCAGGGGTATCTGTTATATTTATAATGGTTGTATTGACGGCTGTATTTGTAGCTACAATAGGAGTTACTGTTTCTACATCAGTAATGCTCTTGATTTTCTTTAACCAGAATGTATTAAAATATTTTAATTCAAGTGTTGCCGCCATAATTTATTATCACTTATTTTTCGTCATTATTACTAACCGAAGGTAGTAGTATCTAAGCTCAGTGGTTGAGTTAAAGCTAGTGGACTACAAGTAGAAGGGCTTAAAGCACTTGCTTGATTACCACAATTTTGTATATAACAATTTGTTCCCCAAGTAGGTGGAATGTATGTTTTAGCATTTAAAGTTTGAAATCTTGTACTAAAACTATATTTATGATCATTAGTAGGAGAAGTATATACCTCTTCATTTTTAAAAGCATAGTAATCACTATGAGCTATATTATTAGAATCTGTAGCGCTAGTTGCAAAATAGTATGGTGTTGTCAACGCTGATGTTGTGAAAAATTGCTGTACATATTGACCGTAAGCTATATTAGAATACGTATCTGTTGTACCAAAACTACAACCATAACTACCAACACCTGTAGTCGTACTTATACCATATCTATAAGATTGGGCAGTTCCACTAGAAGTGTTAACTCCATCTTCAATAACACATGTACTGTAATTTAAATCATTAGAGTTTACAAAAGTAACTAAAGCTTGACTTTGCTCGTTAGCAGTAAAACTTCTTGTATTAACAGCTACCACCATATATTCTCCTACTTGATTAAACGCTAAAGCATATTGTAAGAAGTAAGTATCAGTTACAGCATGTGTTTCTAAAACTAATGCTACGCCATTACTTTTTTGTATACCAGTAACAGGTATTGTATGATTATTTATATCAGGTATTGAAACCCAAGCAGCAGTACTATTAACTCTATGATAAACCCTTAAGCTATCTACTCGACCTTCTATAGTTGGAGGTAATCCAGTAATTAAAGTTAATTGCATATTGAAACTTAAAACAACCATACCTTGATCAAGTTGTTCACCTAATTTATGTATTGTATAACATGGTATTGTAGCAGCAGCACCAGATCCACCGTTACCAAGGTATACACCGTCCGTACCACTAGGAGTTGTGCCAGTTGGCCAACCAGTTCCTTCTAAGTAAGTTGTCCTTGCTGCTCCAGTTAATACACTATCTGATAAATACCAAACAGCAGTTAGTGTTGAACTATCATCCCAAGGAGCAATAGTTGCGTTAAATGGATATTGAGAACTTGCATCGGATATAGAAGCAACACATGTTGACTTCACTCCAGCATTAACTGGTGTTGGTCCTACTCTTACTTGTTGTAATCCAGTTATAGTTCTTCCACCACTTCCTTGAACTCCGCTAAGTACAGAATCTTTTAAAGTAACGGTTATATCATATAATCCATTTGGTGTAGTATTTGCAACTTGTGTTAAATCACCGCTAGAAGGTGTTATACTAAAATAATTAACTACATTTGAATTAGCATCCACTTGTTGCGTTATAGTCCACTGTAACTGAGATATTTTATTAGACAATAAATTGTTAGTATTAGTACCATTAAAAGCGCTTAAAGTACCTATAGCCTCTTGTTCAACTGTCTTAGTTATTAAAGCTAGAGCTGGAGAAAATAAAGGATCGATATTTAATAAACCACCTTGTATAGATATAGTTGCTGTTTCATTTGGGGAAGCATTTACTCTTACTGTTATATTAAAAGTGTAAACATCTGTAGCAGAAGAAGTGTTTTCATATGTAAAATAAGTATCTACTTTAGGATCTGATGGAATACTGTTTGATGCAGCAGCCGTTTTTATTTGATACTTATATTGATCAGCACCTGGCGTTAGTTCTTGGAACAAGAAAAATTTACCAGTAGCTGGTTGTCCATTATTATCTGTTACTGAAAAAGCAGTTGCAGTAGTAGGATCACTAGCATCAAAAGGTGCTCCTTCTTGGGAAACTGGATATACTAAATCTGTTATTGCATCACCTGGACTTATATCTTCTTGAAAACTTGCAAAATCAAAGCTAAGGGTGCTAGGTCCAGCAAAACCAGTTGAAACATCAGCATTCAAATCTGATATCATACCAACCGTGGTTGTTTCCCAAAATATATCTAATAAAGATTCAACAGGTTCTGTTTCGTATATAGCTAAAAAAGGTTGCATGTTTAAATTAGCTGTAGCGTTTGTAACTACACCAATACCAGTTGATGTTGCTAATCGAGCTATTAAAGGTTTGCTATCTATTTGATATATATTTTGTTGACCTTCAGTACTAAGATTACTGAAATCCATATTGGAGTCATTCGATGTTGCTATATTGATTGCTGTATCAGTGTTTGTACCTGGATAATATTGTATATTATTTTTAGCCGCATCAGCAGCTGTACCTACTAGAGTGTTTTCAACTCTTCCGAATAATTGAACTGAACTTCTAAATTGTTTTTGGTCAGGTCCTACTTCAGATAAGTCTCTAGGTACTTTATTTATATTGTCATTTATCAATACAATATTAGACGTAGAACCTATAGGATCATTTGGAAAAGGAATAGGAGATGTGACGCCAGTTTGATCTGGATAACCTTTTAATATACCTGGGAGATATACATTATAATAGTCTTGTTCTGTTTGTTTAACAACAACCTTGTAAGAGTACCAACCTGTAGAATTTATACTAAAAGAATATTTTATATCTTTAGTATTTTGGAAGTTGTTTAAATAAGAACTATTAACTTGAGCATCTGTTGAAACAGTATAAGTAGTACCAACAACTGGAGCTCCAGCAGGTTGTACATCTGTAACTTTAACATAATCAATAAATTCTCCTCTAAGATAGTCATCAATAACCGGTATAACCGTATTAGCAGCGTTAGCTGTAAGACTTAATTTAAAAACATAGGAATTACCACTTATTACCGCATCATCCCCAGCAACTTCACTTATTTGAAATCCTAATCCAGTACTAGTTCTTATAGCATATAAACCTGGTTCACCTGTTGTGAAATTAGGTTGACTTCCTCCGGCAGTGTTAGACTCTATTCCTGGCACATTAACTACAACCTGTAAAGCATCACCAAACCAATCTTTTACATTTGGCCTTCCTGCTGAGCTATAGTAAGAGGAAAATATAGTAGAACCTAATGCTCCTCCAGATGTTGTAACTGTTACAGGGGATAATATTACAGATGATTGTCTACCAAACTTATCACATAATATAAAACCAACTTGATAAGATCTATTTTGTTTTAATGAGTGGTTTGGATATTCTATCCAACTATCTGAAGTAAATGTTGTTTTTTCTAAAGATCTTACAGTATACTCTATGGTAGCAGGTGGAGTATATATATCTCTAAAGTTACCATATATAATTCTATTACCTGCGGTTTCTTGGGCTAAAGACCTAACTGGTACTTTATCATATACTCTTACTGTTTGAGCCTGGGTTAAAGTTTTGTAAGGTTTTCTTGATTGATAACTATAAGAACAAGTGTTATTAGTTGAGTTAGATACTATAGTGTCTATTGGTAAAGTCTCTAATACTTTAACAACTAAAGCATCAGATTCTTTATATAAAACATCCATATGAGTTATCTTATACGATGCATTTATAGTGCTTGCATTGTCAGGTAAAGGTATTAACAACTCTACATTGTCAACATTATTTTCCATCCAATCAAGTATAGTACTTCTAAAAGCCGCATCTTCATCACCATTTACATAATAACCTTTTTGTTTAGGTATATAAGCTATTTGAGTAAAAGGTGCCATTATAGAATATTCACCATCGTCAAATCTAAACCTATAACTGAACCTTACGAGTTTATCTTCTAGAAAATCAGGATCTCCAGGCCAAGTAGCTTCACTGCTTTTGTTGGTCATTGTAGATTCTAAAAAAACGAAGTTATCAGTGGCAACTGGATCATTTGCAGGTAAAACAGCACCATTAGATAAAGTTATTATAGCTCCATTAACAGCTAAAACTGTTATAAACTCATCGCCTTGAATCTTTATGGTCCCAGTTTTGTTAGAGCTAACGACCGCCATACCTACTGTAATATTAGGGTTTGCAGCAGTTAAAGTAAAAACTGTAGCTGTTGGAACTGGTGTATCTGATACAATACCAGTTTCTTTTTTCAATAAACTTATAGGTTCCCAGGGACTATATTTGGCTACAGATATTTGATCTTCTGAAGTATAATATCCCGCTACATTATCAACAGATATTTTTCTAGGTTGATTTCTGTTATCCGTGAAGAATAGTAATTCTTCAATTAATGTAGCTTGTATAGGGTTTGTTGTAGAGAAGTTTAAAAATGAATCGTCTATTAAAGTTGTAATACCACCGGCAGTATTAGGACTCCATATGTATATTATACATCTTTTTGTAGAAGGAGCTTTTGTGGGAAAAGAATCAAAATTAGTACCATCAGTATAGTTGGTAGCAAAAACAATAACATTATCTTTGTATTCATCAGTAATATAACCTATTATTTCTAAATCAGTGATACCTAAACTACTTGGTGGAATAAGAGTATTACCTAAAACGTTTTCTAAAGCACCTATGTCGTCGTCTTCTGATTTTCCTACAGATATGTTCTGTGCATCTCTATATTCACCATTAGGTATTAGTCTATCATCCAAGTCTTTATTCATCTTGGATCTTAGAAAACTGTTTTTTATTTCCGCCATTTAATTAAAATTTAAGCCATTTAGATTTACCTCTCATGACTTGAGTTATTTCACTAATCTTAATATTAGATAATCTAATTTTAGCATTTCTTAGTTTAGAACTTCTTTCTCTTTTAAATCTTTGAACTATGTATTCTTGTGTATTAGCTGATGTGGCTAGTATAGCATGTATTATATGAGCATAGAGAGCTTCTTCTGCCATTTTAGGTATTCTAGCATCTAAATCATAAGCATTGCCATCAGAAATATATTGTAATAATATCAATTTATTAGCTAAATTGCTAGTGAAACTAAAAGTTCCTTCTCTTTCGTTTATTTTAAACCAACCATTGCTTTGGCTTGTCACAGGGTCTTGCCCATATCTTTGACCTAAAGCTCCATCATAAACTGATCTATTTAAAACATTAGCACCTTGAACATCGTTTGTAAAACCACCACTTATTAATCTAGGATTTGTACTAGCCCAAGTTGCATCCATTTGTGATGTTCCTTCAGTGTTACTGTCATTACTATCTTGTATAGGATTACCTAAATCATCTTGTGCTGGTGTACGATATGGACTTTGGTTTAAATTATTTGTAGGGTACATTGGGTGTAAAACGCCTAAACCATCTACCCAACCTAAACCAACATAATTAACATAATCTTGTGGTATAGTTAAACTTAAGCTTGGTGGCACGGTAAGTTCTGAAGATTTAATGCTTTTTAAAGTATCATAACTAAATTCTTGTAAACCACGCCTAGCATGAAACACAACATCTGATCTTTTCACACTTGTTATAAGCTTGCCAGCACCAACATAAGCTATTAAAAAATTATCAATAACATCTGATAGTCTAGTATATTCATAACTACCATGTGAATTCCATAAAGCTTCTTGAGTTAAAGATATTCTTACATACGTATTTATAGCAAGAGACTGTATAATTGTAATAATGTTACCGATCATTGACCAGACAGTAATCCTACGAACACTTAATACAGCATTGATAAGTATTCCTGCGGCAGGTAAGTTTTGATTTAAAGTAAGTGTGTCAACAGCACCAGCAGTTGTTTTTGTAAGAATAGTACCGTAAACTAATCCAGTAACCTTATCTACTAAAGCAAATACACTTCCACCTAAAACATTTATATTAGCAGTTATAGTTACTACAGGTTGACTTCCGTTGCTTGTAGCGTTAGCTGTTACATCAAAATCAGTACTTATAGGTGTTAATTCATTCCATGTTTGAGCATTTGGACTTGTGTAAACTTTAAAATTATTTACATTATAACCGTTTGATCCAGGTGAAGAATAGTTTCCTGATCCTACAACTAGATCGGTATCAAATGTACTTGTAAAAGTTTGATTAGCTGCAGTTGCTAAAACCGTTAACTGCTGATTTCCAGCGTAATATTGTCTGTTAGTTTCGGTGAGCAAACCACCATCAGGTATTGGCATATCTTAGCTTTTTTGATTATTTTGTTCTTGAGCAACTTGTTGAGCTGCCACTTGTATTATTTCTGGGCTTTTTATAACAACTCCAGCATACAATAATATTTTAAGAATAACTTCAGTTTGTTCAGAGTCATGTAATTCAAAGTTTAAAGATGTACCTGAATTATAAACATACTGACCATTTGTTCCTGGAGAAAAATTCCATAAAGGTTCAATTGGTTTTCTAATATAATCCACAGTTATACCATTAACTATACTAGTAGGATAAACTAATAATTTTTTATTTTCGTATACATATATAGGATACCTAGTATTAGGTCTAGTTAAATTAGAAGATAATAAATGATATAATTCAGATCTTGTAACTCTTTCTAGTTCTTGAAAAGGTAATGCACCTGTTTGGTAAACAACGTTTCCTAATCTATAAAAATCAGCAGCAGACGTAACTACTAAAATAGTAGCAGGACTTATTGGTGGTCCAGCAGCTGGCGCAGCTGTTAAAGTAATAACTAATCCAGCTATAGAATAAGCGGTTGCTGGTTGAAGAACACCATCAAAATAAACTTGAACTGTTCCACCCGTAAGCTGGTTAGATGTGATTGTTGTAAACGTATAAGCTTGTTGTCCAGCAACAGCTGGAAAGCTTTCAGAAACTTGAGCAAGTCCTGATTCAGTAGGTAAAGAAAATGATGGAGCTGTATAAGTAGCAACTCCTGTTGTTTTAAATATAGAGATTTTTTCATCAAGATTAAGCACTCTATCTGCATAATCTGTATTTGTTTGTGGAATACGTATCTGCTGATTCAAATCTTCAAAGTATCTTTCGAATACCTCTAATTGAACTTGACCTCCTATTTTATTAAACTCTAAAGGTGTCATATAACCCCTTTGTTCTTTATTAAGTATTAATAAAACGGTTTGATATACAGTATTTACGTTTATTGCCATTTTAGTATTTTAGTGAATAATGATTGGGCCACAATAAAGTGACCCATCACTATAATTATAGTTACATGTTATTGTAGCTTTTTATTAATTGTTTTGTAAACTTCTACACCTTCATCAGTTTTAAACCATGAGGCTAATGCTGAATACGGA
>Ga0307995_1001260_pt1 | contig 16141 bp, 19 predicted proteins | sample EllFjometagen262_FD_203132 | JGI IMG/M metagenome (GOLD analysis project Ga0307995, IMG submission 203132) | Marine microbial communities from Ellis Fjord, Antarctic Ocean - #262 | ecosystem: Environmental > Aquatic > Marine > Unclassified | place: Southern Ocean | collected 2014-11-02
TCTTTTAAAACTTCAAGTCCAGCAGTTGTTATTGGTTCTTTTTCCATTTTAATTCCATTTTGCTATTGGTGGTAAAGACATTAAAATACCCTCGACATTACCCCCAGTTTGTAGTCCAAATTTTGTTCCTCTATCATAGAGTAGATTAAATTCAGCATATCTTCCTCTTTTAATATACTGCAATTCTTTTTCTTTCATAGTCCATTTTTTTTTGTACTTCGATTTTATTATTAAACTAAATAACATTTGAAAAGTAACTCCTAAATCAGATATGAATTTAAAATCTTTTTCCCAGTTATCTTTTTTATAATCAAAAAAAATACCACCAATACCCCTAGTTTCTTTTCTGTGAGGAAGATAAAAATATTCATCACACCATTTTTTATATTTTTTATAATATCTTTTATTGTGACGATCACACATTTTTTTTAATTCTTTATGAAGTAAAGTTTTTTCTTTATTGTCTGTGATACATGGTGTTACATCCATCCCACCGCCAAACCAACCATGTGTTGTGTAGATAAATCTTGTATTAAAATGGATTGCTGGAATGTAAGGATTATTCATATGCATCACAACAGAAATTCCTGAGGCCCAGAAATTTGGATTTTTATTTGCTCCTGGAATTTTCCCCACCATTTCCTTAGAGAATTTTCCATATACTTCAGAAAAATTCACACCAACTTTTTCAAAAATTTTTCCATTCTTCAAAATTCGAAATTCACCACCACCCTCATCTTTAATTTTACTTCTATTCCATGTTTTAGATTTAAATTTTATTTTCTTATTTTCTATTTTTTCAACGTCATCACAAATAATATTTTGCAGTAATTTGAACCAGTTAGAAACAAGTTTTTTTTTAATTTCTTTATCCATTACTTTGTAAAGTTAGTTTGTCTTAAATTTTCAGATAGAATTATAGCAACTGAAGAAGCTATGTTTAAAGATCTTTTATTGGTCATCATAGGTATTTTCAATCTGTATTTGATCAAATTATGAACATGCTCAGGTACTCCTGCGCTTTCCCTTCCAAATAACAGTGTATCATTACTTTCAAATTTAAATTTAGCATAAGATTCAGCCGATTTTGTTGTTAATAATATTACCCTTTGGCCCTCTTTTGACTTAAAAAATTCTTCTGAGCTTTGGTAAAACTTTATGTATTTTTCATCCATATAATCCATAACAACTCTTTTAAATCTTTTATCGCTAAATAAGAATCCACATGGCTCAATAATTTCTAAGTCAGCACCAAGACACGCACAGGTTCTAATAATTGCAGCTGTATTTTGAGGAATATCTGGCTCATATAGGGCTATTTTAGGTCTTAAAATCATAGTTTATGTGTCATTGTTTCAGTAGAAAAAAAACTTTTTTCTTATATGAAGTCATATAATAGATAACAATATAAAAAAAACAAAAGATGTCTGAAAAAAAACCTGAAAGAAGAGAATTTTTATTTACAGCTTCGTATGCTGTTGGTGCTGTTGGGGTAGGAGCGGTTGTTTGGCCTTTAATCGACCAAATGAATCCAGATGCCTCTGTTAAAGCATTGGCTAGCACCGAGGTTGATGTTAGTGCAGTCCAATCTGGAAAGGCAATTACGGTACTTTGGAGAGGAAAACCAGTTTTTATTAAAAGAAGAACACCTGAAGAGATAGCTGAAGCTAGAGCTGTTAAGATGGAAGATTTAAAAGACCCTCAAAAAGATGAAGATAGAGCAAAAGATCCTGAGTGGTTAGTAATGGTTGGAGTTTGTACTCATTTAGGTTGTGTACCCTTAAATGATAAGGGTGATTATAATGGATGGTTTTGTCCATGTCATGGATCACACTACGATACATCTGGAAGAATAAGAAAAGGTCCAGCTCCGTTGAATATGGAAGTTCCAAAATATGAATTTATTAACAGCAATACAATTAAAATTGGATAATAAAAAATTATGAGTGATCACGAGTACGTTCCTAAATCAAAATTTGGAAAATGGTTTAATGATAGATTGCCTCTCTTAACACTTGCTAGTCATTTAACTGATTACCCGACACCTAAAAATCTAAATTACTGGTGGACATTTGGTGGAATATTAACTTTTTGCTTAATTACACAAATTGTTACTGGCTTAACACTTGCAATGCATTATATCGCTCACGCTGACCTAGCTTTTGAAAGTGTCGAGCACATTATGAGAGACGTTAATTATGGGTGGCTTATAAGATATATTCATGCAAATGGTGCATCGATGTTTTTTCTAGCAGTATATATTCATATATTTAGATCTTTGTTTTACGGGTCTTATAAATCTCCAAGAGAAATAATTTGGATTATTGGAATAATTATTTATCTTTTAATGATGGCAGCAGCATTTATGGGTTACGTTCTTCCATGGGGCCAGATGAGTTTTTGGGGAGCAACAGTTATTACAAATCTTTTTAGTGCCATACCTTTAGTGGGTGAGGGAATAGTAAATTGGTTGTGGGGAGGTTATTCAGTAGATAATCCAACTTTGACTAGATTTTTTACACTTCACTATTTAATTCCATTCTTAATTTTAGGATTAGTAGTTCTTCATATATGGGCCTTACATGTACCTGGAAATAATAATCCAGTAGGAATTGATGTAAAAAAACCTTCAAAGGACACTGTACCATTTCATCCTTACATTGTTATTAAGGATGGTTTTGCTTTATTAATGTTTATGATTGTTTTTGCTTTCTTTGTATTTTATTCACCAAATATTTTGGGACATGCTGATAACTATATAGAAGCAAATCCAATGGTAACACCAGCTCACATAGTGCCTGAATGGTATCTATTACCTTTTTATGCAATCTTAAGATCGGTTCCTGACAAATTAATGGGTGTAGTTGCAATGCTGTCTGCAATTTTAATTTTAGCGGCGCTGCCATGGTTAGACACTTCAAAAATTAGATCTGCTGTATTTAGACCTCTTTATAAACAATTTTATTGGATATTATTAGCTGACGTATTAATACTTGGTTATGTTGGGGCAATGCCAGCAGAGGGCCTTTACTTACTGATTGCAAGAGTTGCTACAGCTTATTATTTTATACACTTTTTGATGATCCTTCCAATTCTTGGATTTAAAGAAAAAACCATACCTTTACCTTTAAGCATTACGGAGCCTGTCCTCGGTGGCTTTCCAAATGCCGAAATTGTTAAAAAAAAAGAAAATTTATATTAACCTAGTGAAAAATATTTTTAAAATATCATATCTAATAGTTTTATTATTAGCTGGAATCAACCAAGTTAATGCTGCAGAAAAAGTAGAACTTTTAAAAACAGACTGGAGCTTTAAAGGTTTATTTGGAAAATTTGATCGAGGATCATTGCAAAGAGGTTACCAGGTCTATACTGAAGTTTGTGCATCATGTCATTCAATGAAATATGTCAGTTATAGAAACTTATTTGAGCCAGGGGGTCCAGAATTCTCAGAAGATCAAGCAAAAGCTATAGCAGCAAATTTTGAAATTACCGATGGACCAAACGAAGATGGAGAAATGTTCACAAGACCTGCAAAACTATCAGACAAGTTTGTTATGCCTTTTGCAAATGTAAAAGCAGCGCAAGCAGCAAACGGTGGAGCTTACCCACCAGATATGTCCGTGCTGGCAAAAGCTAGAAGTGGTGGGGTTAATTATATTTATTCAGTACTTTTGGGTTATGAGGATGCGCCTAGTGGAGTAACTCTTGAGGATGGTGTTTATTACAATAAATATATGTATGGAAATAATATTAAAATGTCAGAACCACTATCAGACGGTTTAGTCGAGTACAGCGATGGGACGATTGCATCAAAAGAACAGATGGCTAAAGATGTAACTACATTTTTAATGTGGACTGCAGAACCTCATTTAGAAGCTAGACATAAAATGGGTTTCAAAGCAATTTTGTATTTGATAATTTTAACTATATTAGTTTATTTTAGTATGAAGAAAATTTGGTCACGTATTGAATCTGAAGTTTAAAATATCACCATCTTTAACAATATAATCTTTTCCTTCAAGTCTCATTTTACCATTAGTTTTTGAATCAACCCATCCATTATTAGCAATGAAATCTTCATAAGCGATTGTTTCAGCTCTTATAAAGCCTTTCTCAAAATCAGTGTGGATTTCTCCAGCAGCCTTAGGAGCTGTACAGCTTTTTTGAATTGTCCATGCTCTAGTTTCCTCAGGACCAGATGTAAAATAAGTATCAAGCTCTAAAATATTGTAACCTTTTTGAATTAGCATATTTAAACCAGTCCTCTTTAATCCAATCATTTCCATATAATTTTCTTTTTCTTCTTTTTCTAATTGGTTAATTTGATTTTCAATATCAGCTGAAACTATCAGGGTATTTTTTTCTCCAAATTTTTTAATGAAAGCTTCTGTATATTTATTTCCATTTTGCACACTTGCTTCATCAACATTACAAACAAAAATTTTAGGTTTAAGAGACAGTAAGCCACTTTGGCTTATGAGTTTTTTTTCAAATTTCTCATAAAGAATCTTAATATCTTTGGAATTATTTATACAATCTGAGGCAATTTCCAGTACGCTTAACTGTTCTTCATTTATATTTTTTTTATTATTTTTTTCTAATCTTTTTTGAATTGATTCAAGGTCAGCTAACATCATCTCAGTTTCGATGATTTCTAAATCTCGTATAGGATCTACTGTAGGGTTTACATTTTGAATATCATCAGAATCAAAACATCTTATCATATGTATCACTGCATCAACTTCTCTGATGTGGGATAAGAACTTATTTCCTAAACCTTCACCTTTTGAAGCTCCTTCTACAAGACCAGCGATATCTACAAATTCAATAGTTGTATTTATTTTCTTTTTAGATTGCGACACTTCTACTAATTTATCTAATCTTTCATCTGGAACAGGGACAACTCCAACATTTGGTTCTATTGTACAAAAAGGAAAATTAGCAGCTTGTGCCTTACTAGAATTTGTCAGTGCGTTAAACAGTGTAGATTTTCCAACATTAGGCAGTCCAACAATTCCACACTTAAAACTCATTTATTTATTATTTACTGTACTTGAGAATAAATCTAATTTTTTATCAATTAGTATAGATATAGAATTGATAATATCACTTGTAATTTTTTCTAGCTGTATCATTTCGTCATCATCAAAGTCTTTTAATACATGATCCGAAACATCAGCCTTAGTTTTTGGTCTTCCAATTCCTATTCTTACTCTAGAGTAGTCTTTCCCAATAAATTTATCTATCGACTCAATTCCATTATGTCCTGCACTTGAGCCTGCAAATTTTGCTTTTACTTTTCCAAATTCAATATCTAGATCATCATGAAATACAATTACATCTTCTGCATCAATCTTAAAATATTCGATTACTTCTCTTATGCAAATTCCAGAATTGTTCATAAAGGTCAGAGGTTTTATTGCGTAAATCTTTTTATCTTCAATATTTCCAGTTGTTAGCAATCCTTTAAATTTAGGTTTTTGTTTTGATAGGCTAAACTTTTGATTAAGCGTATCAATTAATTTAAAACCAATATTATGTCTATTGTTTTCACTGTCTGGAGTTGGATTGCCTAAACCTACAAATAGAAGCATAATTTTTTTAAACTATATCGAGGAATCTTCACTATAATAAATTAATTATTTTTTTTCTTCAGGAGCTTTTTTTTCTTCGCCTTCTTTTTTGTCTCCATCTGCTGTTGGCGTGGCATCTTTGCCTTCTGTAGTAGCGTCTGCATCCTCAGCCGTTTCAGCTGGTTTTTCTGGCTCTTTCATTACTGTAGGAGCGGCCAGTGTTGCAATTACAAAATCTCTTCCTATAATTGTAGGTGTAACACCTTCCTCTAATTTAATTGAAGATATTTTAAAGCTTTCACCAATTTCTATTCCATCCAGGTCAATTATGATCGCTTCTGGAATTTTCTCACTAGGACATTTTAATTCTATTCTTCTTCTAACAATATTCAGTACACCACCTCTTTTTAGACCTGGCGATTTTTCATGATTAATAAATTTTACTGGTACCTCTATTCTAATTTTTACTCCTGAAACTACTCTTAGAAAATCGATATGAGTTGGCTCATCAGATATAACATTATATGTAATTTCTCTTGGCAATACATTTTGGGGCTTACCATCTAATTTAAGTGTAATGATGTTAGATAAAAAATTTTCTTTATCTATCAATGATTTAAGAGTTTTTTTTGAGACTGAAACTTTTTCATTTTTTTCAGTTCCACCATAGACAATCCCTGGGACATTACCATCTGATCTAAGTGATCTAACGTCACCTTTTGATTTAGTGTTTCTAATATTTGCTTCAAGTGAATTCATAAAATGAAGGTTTTTAGCGCAAGTTTATTAATAACTCAAGATAATTATTTAAATAAATCAGATACAGACGTTGAATTTGAAATTCTTTTGATAGCCTCGCCCATAAGGCTAGAAATTGGTAAAACCTCAATATTTTTGGCTTTATTAATTTTATCCTGATTGTCAATGGTATCTGTTATTACTAAATTTTTGATAACTGATTTTTTAATTTTATCTACAGCCTCCCCACTTAGAACACCATGAGTAATATAAACATAAACATCTTTTGCTCCTCTATCTTTTAAAGCTTTAGCAGCATTAACTATTGTTCCTCCAGAGTCAATTATATCGTCTACTATAATACATGTCTTGCCTTCAACATCTCCTATAACATTCATAACTTTTGATTGACCTGGTTTAGGTCTTCTCTTATCTACAATGGCAAGGTCAGCATTTAAAATTTTACCAAGAGCTCTCGCTCTTTCAGTCCCCCCTACATCAGGAGCTACACAAATTATGTTTTTACTTTTAATATTTTTTTTAGCATGTCTTGCAAAAATAGGTGTAGCAAACAAATTGTCTACAGGTATGTCAAAAAAACCTTGAATTTGTCCAGCATGTAGGTCGACAGTAACAACTCTGTCTGCACCAGCCTTAGTAATTAAATTAGAAACAAGTTTTGCAGATATAGAAGTTCTAGGCACCACTTTTCGGTCTTGTCTAGCATATCCAAAATAGGGAATAACGGCAGTTATATTTTTTGCTGAAGATCTTTTTAAGGCATCAATACAAAGTAGTAATTCCATCAAATTATCATTTGCAGGAGAAGAAATTGATTGAATTATAAAAATACTATTACCTCTAATATTTTCATTAATTTCTATGTAGATTTCACCATCAGAGAATTTTTTTATACTAGAGTTTACTAGTTTGGTTTTTAAATATTTTGCAATATTTTTGCTTAAAGGCTTATTGCTATTTCCAGATAATAATTTCATGTGATTATGTTAATTAATCATAATTACAGAAATATTTCTACCATAATCATTCTCATTAGAGCCTTTAGATCTTCTTGAGCTAAAAAAATTGTTTTTTATATTAAATGTGTCTTTATTGATAATTTCTATTTTCTTAATATTTAGGGTCTTTAATTGGTATGCAATATATTGATTTAAATTAAAGTAATTTTTATTTCCTATTTTTTTGAAGAATATTTTATTTTTGATATCCTTTTTGATAAATTTTTTAATTAAGTCTTGTTTTACTTCATAATTTTTTAGTGAAATGCAGGGCCCAATGACAGCAGTAATATTGTCAACAGATGAACCTTTTTTAATCATGAATTTTATAACTTTGTTAACAATTCCTTTATACGCACCTTTCCATCCTGCGTGAATTGCTGCAATCATATTATTTTTTTTATCAAATACTAATATTGGTGCACAATCAGCAGTTAATACACCAATTGGTGTATTTATTTTGTCTGTAATTAAAGCATCTCCTTTAAATCTATTATTACTAAGCTTTGACTTTTTATTTATATAATAAAATTTATTGCTATGAATTTGCTCTAATAAAATTATTTTGTTAAAATTGGACTTAATTTTTCGTTCAACAATTTCAAGGTTTTTGAAAATATTTTTTTTATTATCAGAAGAGCCTGGTCCACAATTTAAACTTTTGTATATACCTGTAGATTTACCACCAAGACTATTGAAGAAAGCATGTTTAATATTTATAAATTTAGATAGTTTTTTTGACTTGATCAATTTAAAATCCTAATTTAAATTTATTTTTTTTATTAGTGACAAACAAAACTTTAAACAATTTTCCCATTTGCCCGTCATCAATTAATCTCTGAATCCTAAAATATATATCTGCCTTTTTACTAAATGGTATATTTTTAGATATTATTTCAGCTCTTTGTAATATCCCAAGTTTTATTAAAAATTCTTTTTGTGTCGTCATTATCTGGAAAAAAAAACCCATTTTTTTTATCATTTGGCTTATTAGGTGAAAACTTAAATTATATGTAATATCTGAATTTCCAAAACTTTTTAGAACATTGGCATATTTGTGTTTAGAAACTGCTTGAATAGTGTTTTTTATTTTTTTTTCAAAATAACCATAATCTATTATTAAAATACCACCATCATTAAGCTTAATCTTGTTTGTTATATTTTTTAAATACTCCAATACAAGGGGAGAGTATTCTATAAAATTCTGTCCTGTAGATATCTGAAATTTTAATCTTTTTTCAATTTTTTTTATGTCAAATTGAATATCACAATATGCATGTTCAATTTGTTTGTTAAATTTTACATATCTTTCATGCCACTTATTTTTTTTTTTAATAAACTGCTTTATAGGGAATGCATCGAAAAATTCATTAGCAATAAAGATACAAGGTAAATTATTCAATGCATCTAAATTATCTAACCATTTAATTTTTTTATTTTTCATTTTTTTTTTTTGTATTTTTTTCAGAAGAGTACTTTTTTCTAAGATTTTTATATTACAACTATTTTTAAATTTAGGAAATTTATCAAAAGTATTTACCATAACTCTCATCATCTCTCCATTGCCAGCTCCTAACTCAATTAGGTTGAATTGTTTTGGACAATTTAAGTGTTCCCAAAAAGAAATTACCCAAATTGCAATCATTTCAGAAAATAATATTGAAATATTTGGAGAGGTAATGAAATCACCTTTTTTTCCAAAAGGATTATTTTTCATATAGTAACCTGATTTTTTATTATAAAGTGATTCCTCTATAAATTTATCTAAACTTAATAAGTCATTTTTTTTAAATTTCATTTTTTTTGATAAAGAATAAAACTATACCTATAATAAAAAAAACAATACTTATCAATTGACCTAGAGTTAGGTTTAAAAATAAATAGCCTATTTGTATATCTGGAGATCTGAAGTATTCTGCAAAAAATCTAAATAATGAATAATAAACTAAAAATAAACCTGATATCAGCCCTGGTTTTTTCAAATAATCTTTTTTAAAAAAATAACTCAATATAAAAAACAAGACAATACCCTCTAGGAATGCCTCATACAATTGTGAGGGGTGTCTTTTGATATTATCTATTAGCAAAAATTGGATAGACCAAGGAACATCCGTTGCCCTACCATAAAGTTCTGAATTAACAAAGTTAGCAATTCTGCCAAAGAAAATTCCAATAGGTGCCGCCAGAGCAACAAGGTCTAAATAAATAAATTGATTAGTTTTATGTTTATTTGAAAATAATTTTGAAGCAATAATAACACCAATTAAACCACCATGAAAAGACATTCCCCCGTTCCAAACCATTAGGATTTCTATAGGATTTTGAAGGTAATATGCAGAATTATAAAACAATGCATAGCCAATTCTTCCACCTAAAATTATTCCTACAATCAAGTAGGTGATATAATCGTCAAATATATTTAATATATCATGATCTTTTATCAATTTTTTTTTGCAATACAACCAACCTAGAGAAATACCAAAAATATAAGCTAGTGAATACCACCTAATTTCTAACGAAAAAATTTGAAAAGCAATTGGGTCAAAATTATTAGTAAACATTTTTAAAAAACTAATTATAAAGTATATATATTATATAAACAAATACATGAAAAAATCAAAATTTGTAATTGATAAATTAGCTAAATTATTTGAACAAGGTCTTATTTCCTATAAGGACTTAAGCTCTGAAATATTGAATATATTTAAATCAAGAAGAGATGAGGTTATATTTAAGATGAAGCTTACCAGCAAAGAAGAAACTGATGTTATAATTAAAAGAGTTGAAAATCTTGAAAAAAAAATTGGGAAACTTGAAAAAAATAGACTTCAAAAAAAAACTACAAGGGTAAAAAAATCTTAACTCTTAAGCCATTCAGGGGAGAATCTTCTAATAAGATATTTCCACCATGTGATTTTATCGCATCGGAGGCTATAGATAAACCTAAGCCTACACTTGATTTTGAATCTCCTCTGCTTTTATCAATTTTATAAAATGGTTTAAAAACATCTTCCCGCTCTTTCTCTGGAATTCCTGGTCCATCATCGTCTACTATGATTGATATACTGTTATTTTTTTTTGATAATTGTAAGTTTATTTTTTTTGCATATTTAAGAGCATTATCAATTAAATTATTTAATGATCTTTTAATTAAATTTTTTCTACCACTCATGTACACCCTAGGAACTAATTGTTTAGAAATATTTTTATTATCATATTTATCAACTATACCCTCTATTAATTCAGAAATATTAAAAGTTTCATCTTTTTCTAAGTAGCTTGAGCTTGTAAATTGTAAATATTCATTAAGCATTTTTTCCATTTCATCAATATCTAAAGACATCTTTTGTGATAACTGCTCATCTTTCATAAGTGCAAGCTGAAGTTTTAGTCTCGTTAATGGTGTTCTCAAATCATGACTTATGCCTGAAAGCATTTCAGATCTTTGATTTAAGTGTCTCATTATTCTCTTTCTCATTTTATCAAATTCAAAACCAGCCTGTCGTATTTCTAATGCGCCAGAGGGTCTGTATTCATCAATATTTTCCCCCCTGCCAAACCTTTCGGCGGCTTTTGCAAGGTTAATGATTGGTCTTGTTTGATTTTTTAAGAATATAATTGCAATTGTTATTAATAATAAAGCTGGAAGAGTAATCCATAATGCAAAAACCCTTGCTGAAGTACTGGAGACTCTATCTTTTGGGATAAAAAATTCAAAGTGACCTTTATTATGTCTTATAGTTATATGAATTAATTCTTTATAAGCAGTTGTATCAAACCAATAATTTTCGGTACCTATATTTGCCTTTAATTCTCTTCTTAAATTTCTATCAATTGGACTAAACCATCTGTTGTTCTGTTCTTTTCTTACAAATTCTTCTTCTTTGAAGTCAACATTTAAATCTAAATAAATTGAAAAAAGACCTGATAAATCGTTATTATTATATTTTCCATTATCATAAGCGACAATGAATGTTTTCATTTCTCCGACTAGAGCACGTGTCATTCCCTTGTTAGTTTTCATCCAAAGGCTGTCAAAGAAAACAACGGTAATAATTAGTTGTAAAATAATTATTGGTGCCGCTACGATTAATAAAGATCTATAAAATAACCTTCTTGGAAATAAATTTTTAAGTATTCTATTCAATCCATAAAACATAACCAGCACCTCTTAAAGTTTGTAAATATTTGGGATTTTTTGGATCTACTTCTATTTTTTTTCTTAATCTAGTAATTATAACATCTATAGATCTCTCTTTATCTAAATTAATTAATTTTCCAATTTCTTCTCTTGAAAATGTTTTTCCAGGATTATTAATCATTTTTTCTAGTATAGTTTTTTCAGTATTGTTGATTTTAAATTCATTTTTATTTTTAAAAATTAATAATTTATTTAAATTAATTTTTATATTATCAAATTCAATAATTCTTTTTTGATTATTTTTTTTAGTTTTATTTAGAATATTTTTTATCCTTAAGGTAAGTTCTTTAGGTTCAAATGGTTTTGATAAATAGTCATCAGCACCAATTTCTAAACCTTCTACTCTGTCGTTAGTCTCACCTTTTGCAGTTAAAAGAATTATTGGTGTATCAATTATTGTTTTATTTTCTCTAATAAAATCAAGGCCACTTTTGCCAGGCATCATTACGTCCAATACAACTAAATCAAACTTAATAATCAAGATTTTTTTCATAGCATCTTCTGCATTATTAGAAGTAGTTACTAAAAAATTATTTTTATTTAGATATTGCTTAACTAAAGATCTGATTCCATCATCATCATCAACAACCAAAATGTGTGCTATAAAATTATTCATTAATTATTTTTTTTAATACATTGTCAAAATTTAGAACTTGTTCAGAACTTGAATTTAGAAGTGCATTATATATCCTTTTTTTTTGTGTTATAAAAATTTCATCAAAAATTTTTTTCCCTTTTTCATTCAAAAGGATATGCTTAACTCTAGTGTCTTTAACATCCTTTTTAAAAAAAATTGTCTCTAGCTTAATTAAATCCTTTAAAACTCTGTTAAGACTCTGTTTGGTAATTTTTAACTTTTTAAGCAAATCAGAAATTGTAATCCCCTCATACATTGAAAGTAGATGTAAAACTTTATGATGAGCTATTCCAATAGAGTGTTTATTCAATACTTTTCTTGCATCGGAGAATGACTCTCTATAGCTAGTAAACAATTTTTCAATTAACTCTTTTAATTGAGTATCTTTTAAATATAAAAGTTCTTTCATTATGGGTAAGTTATATTGACATATTATAGATACAAAGATAATTTTAAAAAAAAATTAAATAAATTCAATCATGACAGCCTACGACAATAGATCAGGTAAAATTTGGTATAATAATGAGCTTGTAGACTGGGCTGATGCTAAGATTCATGTTTTAAATCACGGACTTCATTATGCAAGTTGTGTTTTTGAAGGAGAGAGAGTTTATGAAAGCTGCATATTCAAATTAGAAGAGCATACATCAAGACTTTTTTATTCTGCAAAAAGAATGGGAATGACAATTCCTTATACAGAGAAAGAAATAAATGATGCATGTAATAAAATTATTTCAGTACAAAGTGTAGAAAATGGCTATGTAAGACCCACTGTTTGGAGAGGAAGTGAGATGATGGCGATATCTGCACAGCAAACAAAAATTCATGTTGCTATAGCAACCTGGGAATGGGGATCCTACTTTGATCCAAAATTAAAAGTAGATGGTATTAGATTAAATATTTCAAACTGGAGAAAACCTGCACCAAATACAATACCGTGGGATACAAAAGCATCAGGTCTTTATATGATTAATACTTTGTCAAAACATGAGGCTGAAAAACAGGGCTACACAGATTCTTTAATGCTAGATCACGAAGGTAATGTAGCTGAAGCAACTGGTGCAAATATTTTTTTTAAAGATAATAATGGAGAGCTACACACTCCAATTCCAGATTCTTTTTTAGACGGTATAACAAGAAGAACTGTAATAGAAATTTCAAAATCCAAAGGTATTAAAGTTAATGAAAGAAAGATTAAACCTGAAGAGCTTTCAAGTTTTGCTGGCTGTTTTTTAACTGGAACTGCAGCTGAAGTTACACCTGTATCATGTATTGCTAACAATAAGTTTAAAGTATGTGAAACTATAATTGATTTAAACGAAAGCTATCAAGCTTTAGTTAGAAAAAATAAATAACTATTTTTTATTATCTTCTGATATTGCATGATCAATGCCTTTTCTTAAATACTCATAACCAGTATATAAAGTTAAAAATGCTGAAAGCCAAAGTAGAATTATACCAATAGTTTTTGCGTTATAATCTTGAAAGTTTAAAATTTTATTACCAGTTTCACCAGTAAGTAGAAGTCCTATAGCCAACATTTGTAAAAAAGTTTTTAATTTGGCCAAATTTGTAACAGGTAGTTTAATTTGACCTATTGCTAAAAATTCCCTTAAACCTGAAATTAGTATTTCTCTAGTAAGTATTATAATTGCAGCAATAACTTCGTAATGTCTAATTGTTCCACTCATCACAAGTAATATTAGTGCAGTAGCAACAATAATTTTGTCAGCAATCGGGTCTAATAATTCACCTAATTTAGACTCTTCTCCCATCATTCTTGCCAGCATACCGTCTAAAAAATCAGTGAAAGAAGCAATTACAAATAGAGCGAACGCAGTTAAATCTCCATAAAAGCCAGGCAAATAGAATGCAAGAACAAAAAATGGTACAATTATTATTCTGCCAATTGTTAAAATATTTGGAATTTTTCTAAGCATAATTATTCGTGAAAGAAGTTATATATCTTTTTTGCAACTTTTTCCTCAACACCTTCCACTGATTTAATCTCATCAAAACTAGCCGATTCGACAGCTCTGGCAGATCCGAAATGATTTAATAGTGCTCTTTTTCTAATAGATCCAATGCCCTCTATTTGGTCAAGTAATGACTTTGTAATGCCTTTAGCTCTTTTAGCTCTATGAGCAGTGATCGCAAACCTATGTGCCTCATCACGTAGTCGTTGCATAAAAAATAGCGTAGGGTCATTTTTTTCAAACTTAAAAGATTCACCTTTGTAAAAAAAAGTTTCATCACCACTATTTCTAAACTTACCTTTTGCAATAGCAATCATGGGTAGATCATGTAAACCAAACTCATCTAATACTTCTTTTGCAGTTGAATATTGGCCTTTTCCACCATCAATTAGTATTAAATCTGGTAAAGTTAAGTAGTTTCCTCTTTCAAGCATTGCTCTCTTAAACCTTCTAGTAAGAACCTCTTTCAACATTGCAAAATCATCTTGTTCAGCACCTTTTGTTTTAATATCAAATTTTCTGTATCTTTTTTTAATGAATCCTTCGTCTCCAAAAGTTATCATTGCTCCAACACTATTTGTTCCAGAAATATGGCTGTTATCGTAGACTTCAACTAAGCTTACACCGCTCTTAAGATTAAATTTTTTAGATACACCCTCAAATAAATTTTTATTATTGTTTGTTTCATAAATTTTTCTATTTAAAGATTCTTTGGCATTTTTTTCTGCCATTGCAATAACTTTTGCCTTTGTTCCTTTTTTAGCTACGTTGATAGAGATAGTATTATTTTCTTTTTTACTTAAAGTTTCTTCAATTAATTTTTTATCTTTAATATCTGAATTAATAATTATTAATTTTGGAACATTTTTATTCTCATAAAACTGCATTAAAAAAGAAGACATTATTTCATTAACTTCTTGATCGGGGTCGTGCTTTGGAAAGTAAGCTTGGTTGCCCCAATTTTGTTTAGATCTATAAAAAAATACCTGAATACAAGTTTTACCAGATTCTTTATAGGCAGCAATTACATCAGCATCCACAAGGTTTGCCTCATTAATTCTTTGTGATGATTGAATTATATTTAATGATTTGATTCTATCTCTAAAAATAGTAGCTCTTTCATAATCAAGTTTTTCACTTGCAGCTTCCATTTGTTCAGATAGATTTTTTTGAATATCTCTTGATTTTCCTGATACAAATTGAATTGCATGATCAATTGATTTTTTATAATCCTCTTTATTAATATAATTAACACACGGTCCTGAGCATCTTTTTATTTGATAAAGTATGCATGGTCTTTTTCTATTCTTAAAGGTTGTGTCATCACAAACTCTTATTTGGAATATTTTTTGTAGCATTTTTATCGTCCAATTTGCTGTTCCAGCAGATGCAAAGGGTCCAAAATAAAAACCTTCTTTATCTTTTTTTCCCCTATGTTTTGTAACTTGCGGCCACTGATCTTTATTACCGATAAAAACAAAAGGAAAAGATTTATCGTCTTTAAGTAATATATTGAACTTAGGTTTGTGTTTTTTAATTAAATTAGCCTCTAAAAGTAATGCTTCACTTTCGTTAGCAGTAGTTGTTATCTCTAATTTAAAAGTTTGAGACAGCATTCTCGCTGTTCTAATAATGTGGTTTTTTTCAGCTACATAGCTCTTTAATCTATTGGGAAGATTTTTTGCTTTTCCCACATACAAAATCACATCTTTATGATCAAGCATACGATAAACTCCAGGACTCTTGGGAATTAAAGGTAGTTCTTTTCTAATTACGTCTTTGCCTAATTCAGAGCTTTTCATGACTTCTTTTTTTGGTAATTTGTATACCAACAGAGGCACATTCTTTTATGATTTCTAATTTTTCAATTTGAAGCATTATTTTGCCAATTCTTTTATCCTTAAATAGTACATCAAAAACATCTTCTGCAAGCGTTTCTAAAAAATTGTAGTGTTTCTTTTTTGCAAGTTTTGTAATTAGTTTTACAACCTGAC
>Ga0307995_1001263_pt1 | contig 16119 bp, 16 predicted proteins | sample EllFjometagen262_FD_203132 | JGI IMG/M metagenome (GOLD analysis project Ga0307995, IMG submission 203132) | Marine microbial communities from Ellis Fjord, Antarctic Ocean - #262 | ecosystem: Environmental > Aquatic > Marine > Unclassified | place: Southern Ocean | collected 2014-11-02
CCTGAAGTGAAGCTGCACCCTCCTTACCTAAGTTACCAAGTTCAATCTCTCTTAACCTTCTCTGGTGTTGAGCCTGCTCGAACTGTTCTTTAAGTTGGTAGTCTAATTGTTTCAGTTGCATATCTGCCTGACTCTTAGCTTGTACACGAGCTCCTTCTATTTGCATCTCTGCTTGTAAGCTTTGTTGCTTGAGTTGTGCAGCTTGCTGTGCTGTCTGTTGTTGTAGTTGAGCATTCTGTTCTGAAGCTTGTTTAGCCTGATCCTGAATCTCTGCCTGGTACTTCTTCCTTCTTAGGATAAGCATCTGGTTAGCCATCTTCACATTTCTAACTGTACGAATCATGATAGCATCCTCTAACCTTAACTCTTTCTGAGCTAAAGATACCTGAATGTTTTGTTCCATCATCTGCTTCTCCTCCTCGTTAGGTGCAACCTCTAAGGTTATACCAAACTCATGGATGGATAGTTTCTTCATCATGTCTATAGACTCCATAGATGTCTCTCCAATAATATTGGCGTACATACTATGAAGGCCTTTGAAGTTTACTAAGTCTTGCATTCTTACAGTAATACTCTTAGATACTCTATTGGTTACGTTAAGGTAAGCATCATTAATATCTCTTGTAGCATTGTTTGATGCTAAGAGAGAAAGTTTTTGAACACCTACCAAAGCCTCACTAGATGGTTTAGATGCGTCACGTGCCTCGTTAACACCTGTAACGTCACGAATCATCTGCATGTTATGGTTGTAGACACCGATAAGAGTACCGAAGTCTTTACCTATACCATTCTCCAACTCTTGGATTGGCATAGCTCCAGTCATCTGACCCTCATCGTCTATACGTCTGTAGTAGATATTACCTGTCTGATCGTAAATCTCTTGAAGCTCCATTGGGGTAAACGTACCACCGTCACCCTTAGATACATTCTCTAGAGATCCTACCTCAAACGCAGCACCCTTAGGTCTAGCTTTAGCAAGTACGTGTTGAATCTTAAGGTGAGCTAACTGAATCTGGTCAGCAAAAGGAACCATTCTATCTACTAAAGAACGACTCTTCATTTTATATAGGTTAGGTTGGTAGATAATATAAGACAAGTTAGTCTCAGATAGAGCTGACTTTTTCCTAGGCATATCCTTCATAAGACCGTAATTGAATACGTAGTCTGAACCTACTATGTACTTACCTGTATACACAACCTTTATAGTAGAGCTAATAGCCTCTCTATTTGTCTTTGAGTTCTTTGGCTGCTTATAGTTGGATGCCTTCTTGTTTACAGAGTAACCACCCTTAGTATTATCCTTCTTCTCGTACTTCAACTCGTGACTAGTAATAAACTCAGCATCTAATATATTAATACTAAACTTATCGTAATCGTAAGAGTTATCTCCATTATCGTAATTAGCTGAAGAGTTAAAGTTCATTGGATTGTTGTTTTTCCCAGCGTACTCGTTAGCTATATTGATATAATCTTCCTCACTAAACTCATCACCTGCCTGCTGCTTTAAATCAGCTATAGTCATTGAGTAAACCTCTCCTGCATGCTTGATGTTCTTATAGTCAGAACTAGAAGAGAAAGAGGTAATAAGGTTTGCTGGGTCTACGTGACGTATCTTAACACCAGTAGATGCAGATAAGTCAGTCTTAGCTGCACAGATCCCTAAGACAACTAAGTCACGAATCATGTACCTCTTAACCTCAGTGTAGTCATTTATGTCTAGGGTGTACTCTATAGCCTTCTCTAAAGCAATCTCAACATTCTGCTTATAGTTAAGTGCCATGAACATTTCTACCTCTTCAGAGCTCTCAGCTACAAACCCAGTAGGAGATAATGGTACACCAGTCTCGTCCTCTAAGTTATTTAAGAAGTCTTTAGATAGCATCTCTCCATACATCTTCTTTTTCTTCTCTAGCCTTTTATTTGCAGCTATAGGATCAATAGATTGAGCTTTGATGTCATACTCTTGGTTTACCATTCCGTTAACAATAACGTCAACAAACTTAGGTATGATAGATACAGGAGCCCAATCAATGTTTAAGTAAGACGTATCCCCTTCAGCATCCATAAGATCTTTATACTTACCAACATCTTGATTCCCTTCGGCGTAGCTTCTATTCCTAGAGTACCTCACCTTCTTATCTCTAAAGTAAGCATCACTATTGTTGTGCCACTCGTAATACATGGTTCTGAAATAATTTAAACCATAAGCCTTAGATGCTTTCTCCTCGTTCGTAGACAAAGGAGAAGGGTAGCCATTTGATTCTTGTTTCTTGTTAAGCATATCTATCTTAGTTTTTTACTAAACATCCCCTTATTGTTATACCTCTTAACTAAAGGTGATGACATTTTTAATTCTTGCTTTGGTTTTATATATTTCTGAGAAGCTAGTAAAGCTAAAGATGAGGATATACTCGCATCATACTTAGTTCTATTATCTATCTCGAATCTACTCCAATCATCAAGTAAGGTATTAAAATAACACCTTCCCATCTCTCCCGTCTCAGGAAGTATTCCTACGTGGTCGTATACGTATGTAGCTATAGCCTCAGCTTGAGCATTTATAACTGCAGCTCCAGAACCAGGGATACCCTTTGTCTTTTGCTTTCCTTTACTCCACTCAGTATGAGTCATCTCTGGTCTATCCATTAGGTACTCATAGTAACCTCTATTCTCGAAGTACTTAAGGATACCTACCTTATTATTCTCAACCAGTATCTGACACCCATAGAACACACACATTTTAATCATGTCTTCGTAAAATATCTCAGACTTAGGAGGCCTATTAATATACTCACACACAAACTGCATAGACGCATCGCTTGACATACTAAACTTATGAAATACATGAGCAGCAGCATCAGATCTCCTACCATCAGTAGTTGTGTCGTGGTCATAAGGGTCACAGCCTGCAACCAAGCTATCAGACCTTCCAGGGAACTTCCTATTAAATCTAGAGGTGATAACATTCTGATCTCCAAGTTCAGGAACCCAGCTAATCTCCCACTTACCCTTTTTGTGAGGGACCCAAATAACTTCGCTATCTCTGTTACCATTCTTCCATATAAACTCACCCCTTGTTGTTGATACCTTATTAACTTCGTTATAATCCATCTGTTGATAGATTTTTTCTACGTCAAAGATACAACTTTGAGTATCATTCCTGAAAGCCTCCTCTACATTAAATGGAAACTGTCTCTTAAATTCTGATAACGCTGTGGTATCATTCTTTAAAGCTTCCCTTCTATTCTGCATGTAATCCTTAGCACCTACATCAATAAGTATCTCATCAATACCCATAACAGGAGCGTCTGGTGTGTCTATAACAGAAAAACCATACTCGTCAATAAACCCCTCTAGGTTTTCGTATGCTGGTATGAATAGCTTATACAAGCCACTTTTAGTTCTACCGTTAAGATCTTTATCATCAGTATTAGAGTCGTAGAATATATCCTTGAACTCAGCCCCACCATCTTGTAGCTTATTGGCTGTAGATCCCATCATACATTTACCTACAATCTTCCTACCTAAAAGCAGACACGTTTGGGTAACTCCCCAGTTCTTCTTTATAGAGTTCTGTCCTGTCCACTTACCAGCCTCATCATGTATAAGAAGTTTTAACTTCATACCATCATAGCTGTTATCAGCAGTATTCCTCCAATCTATAATAGAGTTTAAGGCTTCAGACTCCTCTATATGTTTTTGATTCTTTGTAATCTTCTTTGCTGGCTCTCTAAACGCAAGTTCTACACGAGGGTTACTTGAACCATCCTGTATAGGTTGAAAGAAGAAAGGGTAGTTACGATATATACGCACTACCTTGTCAGTAAACATAGTCTTAGCATCAGCACCCGTCTTAGACAGCAACCCAAAACTACTCTCGTATGTCATACTAGCTAAGTTAACTGCCTCACTACTAGCAGCATAAGAAAAACCAGATCTACGATTCTTAAGGAAACACATCCCGTAAGAGTTCTTGTCTAACTTACAAGCCTCCCAGAATAGAAAGAAAGTTCTGTTAGCATCTCTATAGTCAGGGTATCCAACATCAATCTTACTCCATTGGATAAACATGTAATGCGATCCAGTTATATATGTAGGAACTCCGTTGTTGAAAAACCACAAACCATCCTTTCTTCGTCTAAACTCTTCGTCTATGTAGTCAACAAAGTCAGATGCGTTATCTCTATTTAAAGATTTAGGGGTAGCCAACCTAGTCCATTTCTGTTTAGACTTAGGTAGGTCGTGATAAAGTATATCTTTATTATACCTAGGTCTCTTAGGTAAGACAATATTTAAGTTGTCAAACCCTATAACCTCACCATGACTGGTATCGCTTAAGTATATTTTATTACTTTCTTGCATATTTCTCAGCAAAAGAACCTTTAAAATCTTTCTTATCCTCTATTAGTGATGACCCATCTTTAATTCTATCCTCTAGGTTTTTAATGCCTAGCAGTATCTCTTGACAATCTATAAAGCACTCTCTCTTTGCTTTAATAGCTTGCCTTCTCTTAGCATCATCTTCCTCTAGTAAAGGTTTACTTATCTCCTCTATAAGAAGATCAATAGCTCCCTTACTTGCCTCTATCAATCTCTCTAGAGTATCTAGGGCGTAGTCTTTATTGTTATCTGTCATAAGAAGCTAGTATATCAACGTTACGCATGCGTAGAAGTTTTCTACCATCTATATCCATCTCGTACTCAGAGTTCTCACTCCACATAACTCTATCTCCAACTTCAACTCCTTGATCCTTAACCCACTCGTTAATAAGGATAGCTTTACCATGAAACTCTACCTCAGAAGGTGAGGTATCTAAGAATATTCCAGACTCTGACATTTCAGCTTCCTTCATCTCTTGTTCCATGAAGTTCCATATTCCTACAGGGATATACTCCCCTTTCCTCTCTATTAGGTATATCTGTTCAAGATAAGCCTGATATATATCATCCTTGCCTGCATGTAATACATGGTTGGTAGGTGTTGCAATAAAGTGGTGAAACCAAACCTTATCCCCTTCCTGTATACCTGCATCACTAGTGTCAAGGGTTGGTGTTTTATACACCGTACCGTATTGTCTAGCTAGTTTCATAGGATCGTATGATGTATCTCTGTACATCTCCTTACCATTTAATAGTATGGTATCCTCTGTTTCTTTTTCTACCTGTATCCAGTAGAGATCTTTAATTGGCTTCATCTTTTTTTTCTTTTACTTTACTTCGTAGTCATCTAGGACATCTGTATTGTACTCTATAGCTGTTGGCTGGGAGAAGAACCTTTTCCAAGGTCTAGAGAACTCCTCCGCTTCTTTCTTTATGTATACATCGTAGACTACCTGCTGGTGCTTATACCATGCTGCTTCGTCTTGTATGATTGCTGTTATCTTTAAGGAACCACCTAACATTCGTTGACCTACTTGGTAAGTCAAACCCTGTTTTAAGTCCCCTATCGTAATCTTTCTTATAATAGGGTTAATTGAATCCATCTTAATTTAATTTAATTTATACTACGATAATGTCCTTGAAGCTTTTATAAAGTGGCAGTAAATGTATTTTACTTCCGCAGCCAAGGCTTGCATCCCTACAACAGGGATTATCTCAGACCCTGAAGTCATAGCTAAAGATTTTGCTGTTACCACAGATTGCCTCACACCTCCAGCGGTTGTGGTTGTAGGGGTTGTTGTCAACCCATACTTAACGCTATTTATATATACAGAAATCTGTCTATTCTCATCAAAGGCTAACCTTAATCTATATACTGTACTAGCCAATACTGTAACCCCTAAATCTGTTATGTAATCAACCCCAGCTATACTATATACAAAGTGCCAATTCCCGTTAGTGGTTAAAGCACCCATATCATCATCTGTAGCGTACAAGAAGTATGCTTGATTAGCATCTGTAGCGTAAGCCCCAACGTCTGTAGCTTTCATCCCAGCCCATATAGATGTATTCGTAATATTAGAGTAAGTAGATATAGCAACGTTAAGCTCTGGTTGGTATTGAGAGGTGAAATTTACATTTCTCCATGGGGAAACGTTATTTAAGTCTGTGTCGGTACCTTGATTGCTTATTTTAGGGTGAAGTATAATTTGGTCATTATCCCCTCCTTCTGTGTGAGAACTAAACCCTGGTTGAGTCCCAGCATAACGAACATAAGACTCGTTAATATTTGTACCGTCTAAAGCCCAGTGGTCGTTTGAGTTAATGTGTGGATCCACCATTATTTGAACCTCAAAAGTTTGAGATGCTATGTCTGTGGAATTAGTACCCAAACGGATCTTGCAAGAAGCGTTTGCTACATCTGTAACCATAACGTTAACCATAGCGTTGTCAGCTACAGTACCGCTAGAGTTAATGATGTAAGCTAAAACGTGAGAGTTAACATGAATCATGTTATTATTAAAAACAAACTCTACAGTGTCTGTAGCAGCTAAATCATGAGCCTGAGTGGTAATCCTTGTGAGTTTAGTGTGACTAGTTACAGGGGTTGTAGCGTTTGGAGTACTAGTACTACCTTGACTTACTTCAGTGTCTTGTATATCTCTGTATGGTAAGTTATGAAAATATTCTGATAACTGATACCTGTCCTCTGACTGAGATATAATACCAGAAACGTTAAGGTTACCGTTCTTATCTATACGCATCTTTTCAGAACCTCCAGTAGCAAAACCTAAATAGTCCTGACTATGATCATAGTATATCTGGCCAGCATCATTATCGCTAGAGTCTCCAAAGAATATATTCCCTGAAGCTTTTTCCCCAGATAGTATTGTCAAACCTGCGTCACTAGAGTTCTCTAGAGTCAACTGATTAGCTGATGATGAGGCTGATACAGATCCACTACTTACCCCAACAACGTGAAGTAACCCGTCAGGAGTATTCCCAGCAGTACCGATACCCACCTTAGTGAACTCAGCCTTATCTGTAGACAGCTTCATCGCTGTAGCGTTTCCACTACCCGTCTCTACAGATTTTAAATTAGAATCTTTAATTTCAGAAGCTGTCTGTAACAATTTCTGATACGTAGACGATATTGGTTTACCTTTAAGTGTAGACATTTTATTTTCTTTTAATTTTTTCGATAGACCTACCCGCAAAGTAAGCACCGTATACTGTTATTAATAAGGTTTGATATATAGGGATGTAACTCTCTTGAATTATAAAACCTCCTACGTTACCATCAAACAACGACAAAACTACAAAAACTGCAGTTAGGAATATGCATATTAATGGTCTAATATTTTTAGACAACCAGTTGTCAGACCTCATGTCTGCTTCCCACCTTCTAGAAACCTGTTCCTGAGCGTCAGACTCTGACTTCATAAGAATTTCTTCTATAGCCTGCTTTGCAGCTAACCTCTCTTCATCTGACGTGGTAAGATTATCAACAATGTTACCAACACTCCCTAAGATGTTTCCACCTAATATATCTAGTAGTTTACTCATTATATGTCAGCGTATCTATACTTAGTATCATTGTCTTCATCCTTGTAAGCCTCTAACACTTGATTTCTATTACCCTTTCCTTTAAGAGATAAATGAACCCAAGAAAAGTTAAACTCATTAATCATTTGATCAAACTCAATCCCACTTTTCAACACCCACTCATACACCTCTTTATTGCACATTTTACCGCCCTTCCAAAACTGAAGATCCAGTGCTTCACCTTTACAATGTTGACTTTTAGAGCTTCCTCCAATAGCACGATTGAGTGACGGGTTGCGATAACCACTACTAATCCTGATAGGACCAAGAGCGTTACGAATAGGTTGTAAGAGAATATCAACAAGATGTTGCATGCTCTGTAAATGTTTTTTGTAGGCTCATTATCTATACCTAATCTCTTTGCTGTATTGCTATGAGTTATCTCAGATAATACAAAGTTTTTACTTAGTCTCATGCTTTAGTTAGTGTTATAGGAATTTACTTAAAGTTATGTTATCTATAGTCTTTTGAATGTCTTTTTTTGTAGCTGGTAACTGCATCATAATGTTAGGGTTAAACCTAGTCTTCTCTACTCCGTTGTCAAAAACTATAACAGTAGGAACTGATGTCACCTTATATTGGTTCTGAACTTCAGAATCCTTTATAATACATACCCTATAAGAAGAGCAATCCTGTAGGCTTTCTAAAAATACCACTTCATTCCCTGCGTTCCACTCAACCCAGAACTCTACAACAGTAATACCCTTAGCTGTTTTAGATTCAAATGAGCTAGAAGTTATGAACTCTTGAGCTACAAGAGACGAGGAAAATAGTAATATGAATAGAAATTTACTCATAAAGCTTTTGCTTAATAAGTTTCATGTCTTCCTTGATTTCTTGAACGTCCTCCTGTGTACTCATTATAGTCTGACGTATCATCTGGTCTTTCATGTCAAACTCCATACGAGTTATAACAGGATCCGTTGGCTTAGGTAACTCCCTAGCCTCTGCTATATCGTTTTGTAATGTGAACCACATAGCAACTAATGTCGCTATTAAAGTAGCTATACCTCCTAGAGTTTTTAGGCTTACTTGTACTTCGCTGTTTTCGCTAAGTTTTGTAACCATCTTAAAATATTAAATAGTTTATTCCCATTTTCATTGAGTAGGACTCTATATCCCAATACTTAAGATGCCGACCTTCCATGAATACACTGAAGTGTCTACCCATTTTAACGCCAGCAATAAGACCTAAATCCCATTCTGTATTACCATCAGGGTAAGCATAAGAGTACTCATCTAATCCTTTATGAATTGGATATACAGATGCCCATCCATGGACCCATGCCTGATCAGAGTACAAGTAATAATCAGCACCTATAACTCCAGACAACTCTCTTTGCAATCCAATCTCGTTAAGTATATCTCTATTATACTTATTTACAATCTTACCAAAGTAATATTTATAAAATTCATTATCGTCATCTGCAACCCATTCGGTAGTACCTTCATCTAGGTTTACCTGTAGCCAACTCTCGTCTAGTGTACTAAGGTACATTTGAGAATACGCTAACTCAGCCCACGTTCCTTCCCAATAGTTTATAGGATAAAATCCATAAGCAGGATGTGAACGATGTGCAACACCTAGAGTTAGGTCTACATTACCAAACCTTTTGCGTAATCTCACTTCACCTAGAGTATACTTTAAATTTAAAAGACCATTATCTATATAAGCTACCTTAGCTGATAAATTCTTTTCAATGTATCGTATTCTATATTCGTGTTGAGCGACTTCAGAGCCTCTATTACGAACTAATGAGTACTCAAATAAATACTCCAACCCAGGAGCGTTAGATATTGTAGCGTAATCACTAGTTTCATTCTCTTCACCAGTGTAAAAGTTACCCCCTTTAACTTGGTAGTCAAATCGTGCTATCTTTCTAAGACCTATAGTTATGTTTAAATTAGGCTGACTTACTTGTGTAGTCTCTACAAGTATTCCATTAGCAAAATCAGCTACCTCAGTAGTGCTAGGTATTGCTTGTATTTGAAATTGAGGATGTTCTGCAAACGGAGCTGTAGTGGAAAAACTTGCGTAGAATGTAGCAAACCTTAAAAACTGAGCGTTAGATACCGTAGTTATTAATAGTGATATGTATAATAACCACCTCATTTCTTAGCGATCTTTTCTGCTCCTGATATACCAAACGATCCTAGTACAACCCAAACAAATGAATCATACACAAACTCGTTGATAACCAGGTCAGTACCAACCCACCCAGTAACAAGGTCAGCCACCATTATAAGGCACATTATTGCAAAAGCAATAAACCCTACGATAGCCTTCTCGTTCCAGACGTTATCGTTCTTAAAGATTTCCATTATTATAAGTTATATTCAAAATCAAATATAAACTCTAATGAGTGAGGAGTAAACAACGTATCATCATCAGTCAAAGCTCCTATATTATTTGTTGTAAAAGTTATTAAATTTGCCTCAAGAGACTTAACAATTCCAATAACAACATCATCCGCATCAACTACTGTGTCCCCAACATTAAAATGTAATCTTGGATCTACACCATCTACTATAATAGTTGTTGATGCGTCAGCCCCATAATTACTTCCATTATTAACAGTAACTCCAGTAACACCTGCAAATGTTGGTGTTTCTCCTGCACTTATAGCTGTAAAGAAAACACTTCTACTACCTGCTAGTGGTTGAATAACTATTGGTTTGTTAAACGCAGTAGTAAGATTATTATCTGTACTAGAGCTTACATTAAAATTGTCAAAATCTGGATCACCAGACTGAGTAGCATTGTTGTAGTGTGTGAAACCAATTACTCCATTTCTTGCGTTAAAAGATGTTAATGAAACGGCAAGCCCCTGAACTGTACCTATAGCGTTATCAGAAGTATTCATAAATAATAACTGCATATCTAATCTTGCAGCATCAATCTTAGCTCTATCTACAATAGTTATATTTCTTAATAAACAACCATCACTTATTGGAAGAGGTATTTCTGTTAAAGCAAATAATATATCATTATTTGCGTAAGCATCCAAGTCTAATACTGGAGAAACTCTTACTTGTTTGAAAGGCATAATTTTTTATTTTAAGTTTTTATTTATACGCAAATGTAGTGATAATTTTTTTAATATAATAAATTTCTTATCTTTGAGCTAATTTAATTTAAGTCAATGAGGAATTACTTGAAGTATCTGAATGATACCATGTATCTTTTTCAAAGGAAGTACGTACTTACAGACAACCAACTTAAATTTCTCCTGTATATTTGTGACGAGAGGGGATCTTTCACTAAGAGGTCTATAAGGGAATCTATGTACGCTAGCAAAGACTTCCACGAGGGGAAGTTCCCTGACCTAGTGAAGAAAGATTATATATTTGTGTTTGAGAAGAGGGCGTGGCACTCTAACTTACCAAATAAGTATCGTGTAACAAACAAGACCATTAGGTTGGTCAATAAATTTTATAACGTCCTTGAAGGGCACGAAGAGATGTAATTATGGCAAAATCAATCAAAAGGAAAACAGAAAAAGAAACGTTAAAAGAACGCAGAAGATCTGGTCAGTTTAAGCAAGATAAGTTAGACGCTAGAGAGTCTGGATTAACTAGAAAAGAAGCTAGGGTACGTGCTAAGAGATTATCTAAGGTAGCTGCTTTAGGTAAAAGAAAAGAAATGCGTTCTGATATGGAAGCTAAAAGAAAAGAAGATTCTTCTGTTTCTAAAATGTTTGCCGACAGAAGAAGAACGGAAGCTAAACGTGGCGGTCAAAAACTAGCATACGATGTAACGCCTGCCTCGTCTCCTGCAGAACAAAGAGAAAAAGCTCCTGGTGGAACTCCAACTAAGAGAATGAAGCCTGGTGATAAAGTTTCTTTCGATAAAAAGAAAGGTATGTTTAAGATTCTAGGTGCTGATGGTTATGTTAGATATTCTAAGGTAGACCCATCTAAATCTAGAGCCGTTAAGAAAGCTCAAGAGGGGGCTAAGGTAAAAGCTAAATCTTTCGGAGTTCTTAAGTCTGATGCTAATAAAGTAGGACCTAAGAAAGAAGCAGGTAAAGAGCCTTATACTAAGAATGGTGTTCTATACACGTGGGATAGAAAGAACTCAGTATGGAGAGGAGATGTTAAAGGTAACGAAGGCCTTGGTAAAAAATCTAGAGCTTTAAAAAAGAAATAACAAAGATAACACATGAAATCACCAAAAGTTAAAGGCATAGGTGAGGTAGCTACCGAATACGGGGCTAAAGTGATGAAGGTTATAAAGAAAGGGTTACTAGGTCGTAGCCTTTTCGATTTTTATGGGGATGTTAAAACTAACGCCCTCAGAATAAAGGAGTCCTCTACCGTACCTCTAACACCTAACGATAAAGACGGTGTAGTCCTTTACGTTAAAAATTCTGATGGTAGGCTGTACTATAAAAGTAATGAAGTCGCAGAAGTTGAGGTTTCAGATAAAAACTATATACACGATCAAGGAATTGCTGGATCTACGTGGTCTATAAATCACTCTTTAAAGAAATTCCCATCTGTAACTGTAGTAGATAGTGCAGGAACAGTAGTAATAGGTATGGTAGATTATACCGACCTTAATAATTTAACAATAACATTCTCATCAGGGTTTTCTGGTAAAGCCTACTTAAATTAAAACATTATGGCAAAAATAGATTACTTAGTAGATATTGATTTAAATAAGAATCAATTAGTTAACGCTAGAATTCAAAACCTATCAACAGCTCCTAGCAGCCCAGTTGAAGGTCAAATATACTATGATACTGATACTGATGACTTACGGTTTTGGAATGGTTCTGATTGGATCGCTGGTTCTGAAGGGGATATAGCAGGCGTAACTGCAGGTACTGGTTTGACAGGTGGAGGTACTACAGGGACTGTAACTGTTAATGTTATAGGTGGAACAGGTATTACTGCTAACGCAAATGATATTGCTATTGATAGTACTGTTGTAACTAAGACTGGAACACAGACATTAACTAACAAGACATTGACAGCTCCAACTATTACTGGGGCTGGTGCAATAGCAGGAGCATTTACAGGGGATTTGACTGGTGATGTGACTGGTAATGCTGATACGGTAACAACTAATGCTAACCTATCTGGGCATATCACATCAAGTGGCAACACTGCTAGTTTAGGTTCATTTACCGTAGCTCAACTTAGTTCAGCTATCTCAAACGCGTCCATATCAGGGAATAACACTGGTGATCAAACAACTGTATCTGGATCTTCTGGAACAGTAACCTCAATAGGTAACTTAACTGGTGATATTACATCTAGTAATAGAGCTACAACTATAGGTGCTAACAAGGTTATTACATCTAAAATCTTAGATGCTAACGTTACCCTTGCTAAGATGGCTAATTTAGCTGCTGATACTATAATAGGTAGAGCTAACGGCGCTGGTACGGGAGTACCTACAGCATTGACCGCAACTCAACTTCGTACTATTATAAACGTAGAGGACGGGGCGACTGCGGATCAAACATCTGTAACAGGGTCCTCTGGAACAGTTACATCTATAGGTAATCTAACAGGAGACGTTACTTCTTCTAATAGGGCTACAACAATTGGAGCTAATAAAGTTATTACTTCTAAGATATTAGATGCTAATGTAACAATGGCTAAACTAGCTAATATTGCTACAGACACTTTCATAGGTAGAACAGCTGCTAGTACTGGTGTACCAAAAGCATTATCTAAAGCAGAGGCTCTAGCTATCTTAAATGTAGCAGACGGAGCAACAGTTGATCAAACTAATGTATCAGGTTCCGCTGGCACAGTTACTAGTATAGGTAACCTTACAGGTGATATTACTTCTAGTAATAGAGCAACAACAATAGCTTCGGCGGCTGTTCACCACGCTATGCTACATGATGACATCATTTCTGGGCAAGGCGCTCTTACGGGTGCTATTGCAGATACTGATGAATTTTTAGTATCTGATGCTGGTACTGTTAAAAAAGCAGATTTCAGTGTCGTCAGAGATGCTGTGTTCACCGACGTATCTGGTGATGGTACTATAGCTGCTGGTGGTGATCTTACGATTACTCAGTCTTCTGGTGACTTTACTGTTACTGGTGACTTAATCGTATCTGGAGATACAGTTACTGTTAATACAGCAACTCTTTCTGTTGAAGATCCCTTAATAGCTTTAGCAACAGGAAATGGTGCTGATTCAGTTGATATAGGTTTCTTTGGTAAGTATACTGATGGTGGGGTTGCTAAATACTCTGGTTTATTTAGAGACGCTAGTGGTGGTGGTTGGAAGCTATTTGAAAGTACGGGTAATAGTAACGAATCTCCTGGGACGGGTACAACTATAAATACAACAACTGGATTTTCATATGGGAATCTTAAGTTGGGTACTATAATAGGGGCTTTAACTGGTGATGTGACTGGTAATGCTTCAACAGCAACTATCTTAGCAACTACTAGATCTATTGGTGGAGTTAATTTTAATGGTAGTGCAAATATCAACTTACCAGGGGTTAATTCCGCAGGTAATCAAAATACTTCTGGTTCAGCCGCTACTTTAACAACGGCTAGAACAATCGGTGGGGTTTCCTTTAATGGGTCTGCTAATATTAACTTACCAGGAGTCAACTCTGCGGGGAATCAATCAACATCAGGTTTAGCGGCAACAGCTACGTTAGCAGCAGACGCTACAACGTTGGCAACTGCTAGAACAATCGGTGGGGTATCTTTTGATGGTAGTGCTAATATAAATCTTCCTGGAGTTAACACCGCTGGTAATCAAGCAACATCTGGATTAGCTGCTACAGCAACAGTATTGGCTACACCAAGAGCTATTAATGGTGTAAACTTTAATGGATCAGCTCCAATAACAGTAACCGCTGCGGCGGGCACGTTATCAGGGGATACTTTAAACTCTGGAGTAACAGCGTCTTCGCTGGATCGTGTAGGGGCTTTAAGCACAGGAACAATCGCAGCTGGGTTTGGTAATATAGACAATGGCTCAAGTACATTAGATACTGGAGCAGCGACTGTAGCTAGCTTAGTAGTTACTGCCGCTGGTACGTTTGGTGGTGGGTACGGTTCTACTGGCGCGACTATTTCAACAGCTGGTGTTGGTCAATTTAACGGAGCCTTAACTACGGATGGAGCTTTGACAGCTCTTAGTTTAGATATTGGTACTGGTGGGGTTGATATTAACGGTACACTAGAGGCTAATACCTATACGCTGGGAGGGACAAATATAATGACTGGTAGTGTGTTAACCACTGCTGGAACAATAAGTGCTGGTACGTGGCAAGGTACGGCTATTAATCAAACATACTTGGTAGACCAGTCGGGGACTAACACTGGAGATGAGCCAGATGCTGACACTACAACAAAAGGTATTGTAGAAAGAGCTACAACAGATGAAGCATTAGCTGGTTCTGACACAACAAGGTATGTAACTCCTGCTGGTCTTGCGGCTAGAAGTTATAGAGTTGCTATTGGTGGGGCAACATCTGTTACTGTTAATCATGCTTTAAACACAAGAGATGTCATAGTTCAAATGTATGATGTAAGTTCTTACGAGACAGTACTAGCTCAAGTAGTTAGGACTGATGCTGATAATGTTGAAGTTACATTTAACACAGCACCTTCAGCAGGTGATATTATTGTATTAGTTAACAAAATTGATTAATTAGATGGCTACGCAAAAAGTAAATAGTGACTTAGATGTTGATGGGGATATAGTAATTACAGGTACAGTGGATGGTATTGACATAGCTACAGACGTAGCAGCAAATACGTTGAAGGATACTAACATAGTAGGAGATCTTACTGTAACTGCTGTTTCTACTAAACTACAAGTTAATACATCAAACGGTACTAACATATCACTACCTGCAGCTACAACAAGTGCTTGGGGAGTGATGTCAAATGGTATGTTTGATGAGCATACCGCAAATAACGCTAAGAATACTAACGTAGTACAAACCACCATAACAGGTAATGCAGGTACGGCTACAGCATTAGTTTCAGGCGATCAAACCATAGGGGGAGACCTTACCGTATCAGGAGGGGTAATAACTAGAGGTTCAGCAGATAACTTAGACGTTGTCTCTGGTAGGATATTAAAGCTAACCCACGCAGATAATTATGATGCTCGAATAGGTAACGCAACCAACCAAGATACCCTAGTGGTCAATGGCGTTGATCAGACTGTAACAATAAACGGTAGCCTATACGCTAAACAGTTAGATGTATTCAACCAATCCTTTCATGATGATTTAAGTACAACCAAGCATTACCTACCCTGGAGTGGAACTCTAGAGCAGAGCTCAAACACATACCAGGAAGAGGTTGCTATGATAGCCCCATGTGGAGGTAGGATAGTATCATGTACCGTAAGGACAAACTCCATAACAGGTTCAGGTAATATGACTATCGGGATACAAACAAGAGTAGCTGGAGCCTTAGTAGGTTCTGGATGGGTAAGTGAAGAGACAGAGGTGCTAGCTATAACTTCAACAGACGATAATCACGTTTTCCACTTTGTCTTTGATAACGCAAAACACTTTGAAGCTGGAGAGCTTATAGCTATGTCTATACAGAACTCATCTGACCTTTCAAGTTATACTTACTGGTACACTACAACGGTAGTAGAATGGGATTGGAATGACTTACTAGGAA
>Ga0307995_1001266_pt1 | contig 16062 bp, 16 predicted proteins | sample EllFjometagen262_FD_203132 | JGI IMG/M metagenome (GOLD analysis project Ga0307995, IMG submission 203132) | Marine microbial communities from Ellis Fjord, Antarctic Ocean - #262 | ecosystem: Environmental > Aquatic > Marine > Unclassified | place: Southern Ocean | collected 2014-11-02
GGTGGGTCATTGGATTCGTTTTCCTCAGACATGATAGTTCACTATTCCAAAGGGGAGAGCAACCACCATTTCAACATATTGAGGAATATGAATGGCTTTTTGTTAAATCATAGCAAACCAATGAATGGGTCGAACAGTAAAATTGCACATAAAGGAATTAACACCATTGTTGCATTGTCATCTATCCATCGCAGTCGAGGCCATTCACTTATCATACAAAGTGGCGCCATTATTGGAATTAACCACAGTGGAGTAGCAACGAGATTCCAGCATGCTAGCCAAATAATTGTAATAGCCAGAGTAGAATATATCATTACCTGCTTATCATTAAATCCTTTTCTTCTCAACTCTCCCATCAATGGGTCACCTAACGATAGTGAAAGAACAAGTGGCCAGATATATTCCGCTTTTGGCGCCATCAAAAGGGCTAATCCAATTCCAATAGCACCCCATGCTAATGCTGAAACTTGGTGAGCCTCGTATTCTCTTTGTCCGAAGATTGTTATTGAAAATTTGAGTCTAACCGCCTCTGCAGTTACCATTAATAAGATGAATACAGAAACTAATTGGGGAAGTTCCAGTCCTACCAATTCTGCACATATTTGGCCGAATTCGAAGTAAAAAAACGGGATGAAAGACATACTCAAATGGATTACTCTTCTCAATATATGCCCATAAATCCCTCCCTTGGATTGTTCTACTGGGTCTGTCATCGCAATTTGTCCATTATTTTCACTCATAGTATTCACCTTTTATTAATTATTTAAGTTGTTAATCGCTTCATCCAAATCTATAGAACCAGATGCTAATGACAGTAATGTCTCATCCAAATGTGGGTTCTGTAATATTTTTTGTTCAAGACCAGACAACAGACGCTCACGCCACCTAGCCTTTGAAGAACGTCCTGTTGACTGCAAAGTAAGCAATACATCGGAAGCAAATTGGCATCCATCACCATTCAACGCACATGTCAATAATACAGGGGGAGATTGCCCATCACCCAACTCGAATGATTCTTTTATCTCGTCAGCATGTTTTCTAGCACCCACCATATCAGACTTATTGACTATTACAGCATCTGCTAATTCCAATAATCCCGCCTTTTCTGCTTGGATTCCATCACCTCTGGCCGGACCTTCAACAACTACAATTCTATCTGCAATCGCTGCACATCTAACTTCGGACTGTCCTGCTCCAACAGTTTCTATCACGACTTTATTCCAGCCCAGCGCCAGCAATAACTTTGCCATATCGGCAACGACTGCTGGGACGCTGCTAGAAGACTTACGAGTAGCAACCGAACGAACATAAACCATATCTTTTAGCATAATATCATCGACTACAGACAAGCGAACTCGGTCGCCTAATAATGCTCCACCTGTTCTAGAAGATGAGGGGTCAACTGCTAGTAATGCAATCTTCAGATCTTGACTTGCCCACTGAGAAATAATTTTGTCCACCAGACATGATTTACCGACTCCAGGGGCACCCGTAATCGCCATTATATTCCAATCGGATTGTTGGGGAGCGTCACTATTGATTTCACCCAATAGTGATAATGCATCAGCAATATCGAGGGTATTATTTTCAAGCGCTGAGAGAGTACGTGCTAATGACCTGCGGCAACCGTCTTTTGCGGCTAACACAATGTCACTATTCACTCAAACACCCTGCCAATACCAATCGCTTGATTCTCCTACACCTACTTCATCCATCTCGTTTGCGACTTCAATGAAACTAAGTATTTCTGCAGTAGAGGTTCCCGGCCCAAAAATTGCTTTGAGTCCACAAGAGAATAGGGCTTGCCTATCGGTTTTGGGAATGATGCCTCCAGCGAATACTATCACATCATTCAATCCTGCTTTGCGTAGTTCTTCGCAAACCTTTGGAAATAAATGACTATGTGCGCCAGAAAGTGAGGATAACCCAAGAAATGAGGCATCCTCATCACGTACTGTTTCGACTATTTGACTCGCCGTTCTTCGCAATCCAGTATAGATTACTTCGTGTCCTGCATCCCTTAATGCTCGAGCCACAACCTTAGCTCCACGGTCGTGCCCATCTAGACCCGGTTTTGCAACTACTACGCGAATCATTGCACCCATGTCAAAACCGAGTAGGGCTTAGCCTATCAATAAAACCCATCCGGAAGGTGTAATCATTGTAGTTTAGGTGTGGATATTAAACTGAGCAAAGGAGTCATACAGGGTACATTTTGACTCCATATTGTCGCAATGCATAAGGAGGGAGTTTTCTTAGAGATATTTGGCGAAGCCTATGGCATCCACCGAAGAACGACTCAAGGACCTGCGTAATCGTAAGGCAAGAAGTGCAGCAGGAGGCGGTCAAGCACGTGTTGATTCTCAACATAATCGTGGTAAAATGACTGCTCGTGAGCGCATGGAATTACTTCTCGATGATGGTTCATTCCAAGAAATGGATGCTCTTGTTGAACACCGATGTAAAGATTTTGGAATGGAGAAAAATATTATCCCAGGTGATGGAGTAGTAACTGGCCATGGAACAATAAATGGACGCGAAGTATTTGCCTTTGCTCAAGATTTCACCGTTTATGGTGGTTCACTTGGAGAAATGCATGGCCTGAAAATCTGTAAAGTATTGGATATGGCCCTAAAAACAGGTAGACCTGTTATTGGAATGAATGATTCAGGCGGAGCCCGAATACAAGAAGGAGTTGCTAGTCTAGGAAGTTATGCTGAAATCTTTTTCAGAAATGTAAGGTCCTCTGGAGTCATCCCTCAAATTTCTGTGATAATGGGACCATGTGCTGGTGGTGCAGTATATTCACCTGCGATTACGGACTTCGTAATCATGGTCGACAAAACTGCACATATGTTCATCACTGGACCTGAGGTTATCAAGACGGTAACAAATGAAGAAGTTTCTTTTGAAGACCTCGGAGGCGCTATGACGCATGGTAGTAAATCTGGAGTATCGCATTTCACAGCAGTAAGCGATGAAGAAGCAATACAACTTGCAAGAGAACTAGCAGATTTACTTCCTCAGAACAATATGGAAAAGTCACCGATTCGAAAGACATCCGATCCAAAGGATAGAATCTGCGAGAAATTGGATACTATCATTCCAATCGAATCCAACAAACCTTACGATGTAATTGATGTAATCAATGAAATCGTTGATGATGGAGCATTCTTAGAAGTTCAGGCTGATTGGGCAAAGAATATCGTAATCGGTTTTTCACACTTAGGCGGTAATACAGTTGGAGTAGTCGCAAATCAACCAAAGTTCCTTGCTGGCTGCTTAGATATTGATGCGAGTGACAAAGCCGCAAGATTTGTCAGATTCTGTGATGCCTTTAACATCCCAATTCTAACTTTAGAAGATGTGCCTGGGTTCTTGCCAGGTACTAGCCAAGAATGGGGTGGCATTATTCGACACGGTGCAAAATTATTGTATGCATATGCAGAGGCTACTGTGCCATTGCTGACAGTGATATTGAGAAAGGCCTACGGAGGCGCATACGACGTTATGTCCAGTAAACATATCCGCGGCGACTACAATGTTGCATGGCCAAATGCAGAACTTGCGGTCATGGGTGCTGATGGTGCTGTAGAAATCATTCATCGCAGGCGCATAGCAAACTCACGCAATGCAGAAGAAGAGAGAACTAGATTAACCGAAGATTTCAACGATACTTTCGCAAATCCATACAAGGCTGCGGCTCTGGGATATCTAGATGATGTCATCGAACCTAGTGAAACTCGAAGCAAGTTAATTCGTTCTCTTGAGATGCTAATGGATAAAGAAGAATTAAGACCTGCAAGAAAGCACGGAAATATTCCACTTTGAGGAGGTTTTGTCATGACTAAAACGGATCTACAAACTCTGAGAATGGCAGCAATTGCTGGAGTTTTGGCTATGATACAATCCCAAGGTGATGACCCCGGACAAATCGCAAGAAATCCAGGTATGCCTTGGTCACAGGACCATAGGAGAATGTTTTCCGGAAAATCTTCATTGTTAAATCACAGAGCTAGTCGCTCACCATGGAAGTGAAATTATGTCTGAGACGAGAAAAGTCATCATCGATGGAACTGAATTTGAAGTTGTAATCGAAGGCGAAGGCACTACCTTTTCTGCAACCGTTGAAGGTAGGACTTTTGAAATCCAAATTCCTGATGCAGCACCTGTCATAAAGAAAAAACGCAGTGCTGGTGGAAAGAAGAAGAAATCAGGAACTGTTACCTCCAGCATTCCGGGAAAAATAGTAACCGTCGAAGTAAAGAAAGGTGACGAAGTTACTGAAGGTCAGGTTGTATTGATTTTAGAAGCGATGAAAATGCAGAATGAAGTTCAAGCACCTGTTACTGGAACTGTGATATCAGTAAATATTTCTGAAGGCGATGCTATTGAAGCAAATATACCTCTTCTTGTGATTGAGCCTGCTGTTACCGAGGAAGATTCCGAATAATTAGTAACTTTAGGTTCTAATCCCGCACCCTTGCAAAAAAGTGGTCCTTTTTTAACATTAATGCAATAGTTAAAGTGAGTCCTATGTTAGCGCTATACCATGGCGGAGACTGCAGTCTGTGATTTACCTGGTTGTGGAGATGAAGGAGAGATTATTTCTCGCCTTTCCCCCGAAGGATATCTTGTTGCAACCGGAAAAAAAGCCTATTCATTTAGAGAGGCATACCGTCGTTTCCACTATTGCCAAAACCATCATGATGAATTGATGAGCGGAGTTTGGTCAAGAGTTAGAACTCCTGAGAATAAGAAAGAAGGGCATGTTGCACCAACTGCGATTTGAGCAATCTGTGCCATTTCCGGGCGATTTGTCCTGCATGACTATGATAAGGTGGTTGCCATTGGATTGTTCATGCGTGATAATGCAATACCTGCCACATCTGCAAAAATTAGACCTATAATCGTTGCATTATTGATGCTATTGAGCACCGTTGTAACTCTTGTTGGCCCTGTTCAAGCAATCGGTGTAAACCAAACCGACTTAGGACTACAAGGCGATTTACCAGACAATATGTCGGCCGTTAATTCGAACTTTACCGCACAGCTCGCTGGATTGGCGCCATTTAATGGAACTGACTATGGTCAGTTAGACGTCAATGATGACGAAGATTGGTTTGCAATCAATCTCTCGGCAAATGAAGGATTAACACTTAGCCTCTCTTTCAATACATCATATACATCTTCAAATGGTTCAACATATACCAACGATTTCGACCTCGGAATCTACGATGCAAATGGCACTAATTTAGACTATTCATACGCCAATAACCCTGAAATCGTAAGTACAAATAATTCAGTTACACAGCATACAGGCACTGTCTATGTCCAGATATATCGTTATGATGGATATGGTTGGTATGTACTCAACATATCGACATTCAGCACTTCATCTAGCAATGGAACGGGCGGTAATGGGACTTCAGTACCATCCAATTGTGCTGGTAGCAATACACTTGTCTCAGATATTTTAGAGCCTAATGACGCTCAAGCAACTGCCACACAGGCATCAGTTCTACCTGTACAATGTACCGGATTAAGCATCCATTCGGGCACAGATGAAGATTTATTTGAGGTCCAAATGATCAGTGGAGTCACCTATTATGCAAACCTTACTTTTCTGCATAACAGTGGAGATATAGACGCTGACTGGGATTCTGCCAGCGGAAATTATTTGGATTCAGCTGGATCTAGTACTGATGACGAAGCGATGTCATATACTTCTGCAGTAAACCAAACTACATACATTAAGGTTTACGGTTATTTCAGTGCGACCAATACATACGGAATTGACATCACTACCAACCTGCCTGGTGGTGGCCAGAGTATGGAAAATGTTGATCTTACTCTAATTAATCTAACATCTGCGACGCTAACCTTTAGTGGCCTCACTATTGGAACTAATTACTCTTATAATTATATGAGTGCACAGTATTTAGTGGATGGCTCAAATTCTTCTTCTTCTACCACTAATGTCTCGTTCAATGCGACTGCTACAACAATGACTTACAACATCACAGTTTCTCAGCCTCAAAACTTTGAATCTCAATATCAAATCATTGTAACTTTCATGGACGCAAATGGTGGATATATTGATTTTGACTATGATGATACGTATATAGAAATGGTAGAGGTTACTACTTCTTCTTCAACAACTGGTGAAATTTCGCTGACAAACTTGTCTATTGGAACTGATTACTATCTTGAATGGTTCGTAGTTGACAATGTTCTATTCGAAAACAACATCAATGTCACAATGGATGTCTATCCTGCAATCAATGCATCTAAAGTTGATTCTGGAAATTATTCTTTCAACGCTTCTATGTCCTATTCTGCTATTCAACTAAATTGGACTGGTCCTACGACATTGAATGAACACTTCTTTGTAGCAATTCTTTCATTAAATAATACGGCTACCAATCATAATAATGCCTCAGGTTGGGTCGGCATCCATGATGCAGAGTTCATCCCACAATTACCAACTTTACTAATTAATAATTATTCCACAAGCAGTACTTCAACGACCAATGATGTTACAACTAAGGGATATGATTTGGTCAATGGTGACGATTACAAATATCAAATTAGAATTACCGATAGCAGTGGTGCATCTGTTTCTACCTTGAATCTGACCAACTTTACCGCTACTGCGCCTAACATGAATATGCCATTATTCACTTATTCAACACCAGTAAATAGTGGAATGTACTGTATTGTTGTAGAATTATTTTCTGATGTTAACGTTCAACTAATTGGCGATTCAGCCTGCTTCTACCTCACTATCGATGACGATAATGATGGTGTTGCAAACGAAGCAGATAACTGCCCAAATACCCCAATTGGGACAACTGTTGACCAAAACGGTTGTGCAAGTTCACAAAAGGATACTGATGGAGATGGTCATAATGACAGTCTAGACGCATTCCCTTACGATTCAAGTCAATGGAGTGATACCGATGGCGATGGATATGGAGATAACATGTCTGGAAATAATAGCGACGCATTCCCAAGTGACTCAAGCCAATGGTCTGACATTGACGGAGACGGATATGGTGACAATTCTGGTTTAAACAATTCTGATGCATTCCCTAATGACCCAACTCAATGGTATGATACAGATGGAGATGGTTACGGAGATAACTCCGGAGGCAATAACCCAGATGAGTACCCACTTGATTCAACTCAATGGAAAGATAGTGATGGTGATGGATATGGTGACAATAGCGCAGGAACTAATGGAGACCACTTCCCTAACGATCCTACGCAATGGTCCGATATTGATGGAGATGGACACGGTGATAACACTAGTGGAACAGACCCTGATGAATTCCCAACTGACGCTACACAATGGGAAGATAGCGATGATGATGGATATGGTGATAGCCAAACCGGCAATAATGCAGATAGATTCCCTTCGGATTCCACACAATGGAGTGATGCAGATGGTGATGGCTATGGAGATAACCAAGCAGGTACCAATCCAGATGCATTCCCAAGCGATGGCACTCAATGGGCCGATGCTGATGGAGATGGATACGGCGACAACCCTACTGGGGCAAATGCTGATGCATTCCCTTCCGAACCAACTCAATGGAGTGATGCAGACAATGATGGCTATGGCGATATTGCAAGTGGCCTCAATGGAGACCAATGCTTAGACACACCTTCGGGTAGCACTGTCGATGAGAACGGTTGTGCTGAAAGTCAAAAGGATGATGATTTAGATGGCATAAATAACGCCATGGATGCTTGTCCAAACTCTCCACCAGGTTCTCCAGTTGATACTTCAGGATGTGCTGCTAGTCAAGAAGACTCAGATGCAGATGGCGTAATGGATGCATATGATGACTGTCCTAGCACAACGCTAGGAGAAACTATTGATGCTGCTGGATGTGCAACTTCACAACTTGATACTGATTCTGATGGAATCATGAATGATAGAGACCAATGTCCAAACACATCGGCTGGAGCTAATGTGGATGGCTTTGGTTGTGCAAGTGATGAAAGAGATACTGATTCCGACTATGTTGTTGATAGCAAAGATATTTGTGAAGGTACTTCTATTCTTGAAGTTGCAGATGTAGATGGTTGTTCAGATTCACAAAAGGATGGAGATGGTGACCTCTCTACAGACGATATTGACCAATGCCCACTAACGCCACCGGGTGAAAAGGAAGATGTCGATGTAAATGGATGTTCTGACTCTCAACGTGATACCGATAGTGATCAGATAATGGATGATACAGATCTTTGCCCTGCCACCCCAATTGGTGAGCAACCTGATACCGAGGGTTGTGCAGATTCGCAAAAGGATGAAGATGACGATGACATCTGGAATTCAGATGACCTATGTCCAGATACCGGACTTGATGAAAGTGTAGATTACAATGGTTGTTCTGACCAACAAAAGGATGATGATGATGATGGCATCAGAAATCACCTTGATGAATGCCAGAAAACGGTTCCTAACTGGATTGTAGATGATGTCGGTTGTGCTTTGAATCAAATAGACACCGATAAAGACGGTATTTCCGATGCAGATGATGCATTCCCTACCGATTCCAATGAATCTATTGATTCAGATGGTGATGGTGTTGCCGACCGCTGGGATTACTACCCAGAGGACTCACTGAAAAGCCAACAGGAAACCGCTGAAGAGAGTGGAAATGCAATGATGTATGGCATCATCGCAATGTTGCTTATTGGAATTATCGCTGCAGTGATGTTTTTCAAACGTGCCTCACCGGTAAACCAATCACCATTTGAAGTTGCTAATTCAGAACTCGATGCTGCTTCTGAAGCGGCTTTTTATCAAGCAGATAATGACAAGTCATTACCAGAGATTGTAACACCAAGTGAACCAACTCAATGGGAAGAGAATGGAATACATTGGTCCAAAGATGAAAATGATGTATTATCATACTACGATAACGCCACTGAATCTTGGCTTCCATACCAATCTTGATTCTTCCAAAGAATCACAATAATCCCTGAGACAAGGGGTATTGCGACAAAAGTATTTTGTCTGTCGTCATTGAGGAGTAGTTATGGAGGGTCTAAGACGCAGTGAAACTGCAGAATTAGCCCTCGGCGCATTAATCTCTTTTATTGCAATAATGATTACTTCAGTAATAATGGCGTCGATGTTGCTATTAATTGTTCAAACTACTTTTAGTAACTCTCATGAGCACTCTATAACTCAATCCGAGACCCTAAATGGTATCGTCCAAGTTAATCGCTTTGAATTATCCGGATATTCAGACCCTGGAAATGATCAGCTCTATTTGGTATTTGAATTTCCTTATCTTTTTAATGACCTTTCTGATACGAATGTAGTTTGGTCATTGCTATGCAAAGGCACAAATTCGATACAATATATATCGGGTGATTTCGACACAGCAACGCAAATTTTTGATGATGGATTGAGCGCAGCTGCAAACGATGAGTTCACCAATGCTGGACTTTATCATATCTTTATTTCAACTTCTGGTGTTTGTGATATTTCACCTGATTTTTCAGCGGAATTAGTAATTGCAGTAAATGGTGGAAGAACGAAGGTAATACCATTTGATGTTGGTACAAAGCCGCATGTTGGAATGATATTTATTTGAGGTGAGAAGTTATGAAGAAAGAATATGACGATAATGCACAATTTGGTATTGGACTGATGATTGTCTTCATGGCATGCGTCCTAGTTGCCGCTGTCTCCAGTGCTGTAATTATACAAGCAGTAGAGTCGTTGACCCAACAAACTCAACATACAGTGCACGATGCCAATAAGGAGGCTGCTACTAGAATGATAATCCTAAATGCGTGGGTTGAAGATGATTATGATGATTATCTATTCATGATAGAATATCAATCGATGGGCAAAGAAGTAGACCCTGGTGATGTGGATTGGATCTTGTCATGTACCCATAATGGTAATTTCCATTATAGAAGTGGTTCACTTGATGATTGGATATCAGGACCTGGTTCAATTTGGGAGGTCGGTCAACAACCAACTTCTGTAACAACTCTTGAATCGGGGAAAAGATATTTGTTCGGAATCGATTCAGGAACAAATGATAATGTCGGTGGCGCTCATTGTGGTCCAAATTGGATTGAGGCAAGAGGAATTACTGCTAATTTTATGATAAATATGCCTAATGGTGGAGTCACAACGCAAACACTCAAGGTCACCGACCTAACGATTGGTGCTTCAGTAATATGATTAACACATCACAGTAGTGTATCACTATTGTGATGTAGGTGATTCTAGAAAGCGGAAATTACGCTATCAAACTACACCATGTGCTTGCATGGCTTCAGCGATTTTTAGGAAACCTGCAACATTTGCACCGAATACATAATCGCCTTCACGACCGTATTTCTTTGCTGTTTCAGATGCATTCTTGTGAATCTCAACCATAATAGCATCTAACTTTTGGTCTACTTCTTCACGAGTCCATGACAAACGTAGTGAGTTCTGTGACATTTCAAGTCCTGATGTTGCGACTCCACCAGCATTACTTGCCTTACCTGGTGCGAATAAAACTCCACTCTCTTGGAAGACTTCAACCGCCTCAGGAGTACAAGGCATATTTGCACCCTCTGCGATAGCGATTAATTTGTTTGCAACCAGCATCTTTGCTTCTTCTCCATTCAACTCGTTTTGAGTTGCACAAGGAAGTGCTACATCAACATTAACTCCCCAAAGACCGTTTACAGTTGGCTCTGGTCCTGCTGCTGTGAAAGTTACTCCATCGAAGTGATTGGCAAAATCAGAAATTCTTCCTCTGCGATTATTTTTCAGATCCATGATGTAATCTAATTTCTCACGGTCAATACCCGCTGGAACATGCACCCATCCAGATGAATCCGACATTGTGACAGGTATCCCGCCTAGATCTAGAACCTTTTCACAGGCAAATTGTGCAACGTTTCCTGAACCTGAAATTGCTACAGTTGTACCTTCGAAGGACTTGCCCTTTGTAGCCAACATTTCTCTTGCAAAGTAAACTAGGCCGTATCCTGTTGCTTCGGGACGAATCAGAGAACCGCCATATGAACGACCTTTGCCAGTTAGCACTCCGCCTTGGAATTCATTTTGCAGACGCTTGTACATTCCAAACATGTAGCCAATTTCTCGACCACCGACACCGATATCACCAGCAGGCACGTCACAATCTTGTCCGATATGCCTCCAAAGTTCCATCATGAAAGATTGGCAGAAGCGCATTACTTCACCATCGCTCTTTCCTTTAGGATTGAAATCTGCACCACCCTTTCCGCCACCCATTGGTAGACCTGTTAGGGAGTTCTTGAAAATTTGTTCAAAGGCTAGGAACTTCAAAATTGAAGCATTTACTGATGGGTGGAATCTTAGTCCACCTTTGTATGGTCCGATGGCACCATTAAATTGAATTCTAAATCCACGGTTTACCTGGACTTCACCTGCATCATCAACCCAAGCAACACGGAAATGAATCAGTCTTTCTGGCTCAACAACGCGTTCAACGATTGAGATATATTCAGGATGTGCTTCAATCACAGGCTCAAGTGATTCCAATACTTCCTTCACCGCTTGGTGAAATTCTATCTGGTCAGGGTCGCGTGCGACTACCTTGTCATAAATTGCATTTATTGCGTTCATGTTGGTACACCTTTACACATATGTGTATTTGTGGCCCGACGCTAGCCCCTTCTAATAGTTGCCATTAATCGTATACCAGATAGATGGATTTACAACGCCACACAAGAAGCCCCAGTGGCCTTTTTGAACCAGCAAAAATCGTGCTGAAAGGTGTAATAATTAAACCACTCAACTGTATGGGCAAACGGTGTTGAAACGCTCTAATCGCTCAAGTCTCCTAGAACCATTTTCATCGACTTCTTCCATTGCCCGTATTGCTTCTTCGATTAGACCATGTTGGTCCTCCTGCAGTCCGATTAAATCTCTAAGATGATTCAGCATTTCCCATTCATCTTCACTGATTACTTCATCATCAAGAGCTGCTATCAAAGCACCTTGGTAAGTAGCAACATCTCCAACATGATGCCCTGAATAATCGACTTCACTATCAGCAAATGGATCCTTTTCTTCTCCACGCACAACAGAAAGGCAGGTTGCTGTGTCGCTTGGATAGACACCCAAGGCATTTGCCAATACGCGTAGTATTGATGCCTCATTATCAGTAACAATCTCATCATCCATTGCAGTTCTAAGTGTATTTAGGTAGAGGTATAAACCACGTGAAGGAGTTAGGGCCATGCCCTTACGTAAGGAGGTTAGCGTTTAGCATTTATTACTGAATCACCTCATTAAACAGGTCATGGACGTTGTATACGATTTGCCATGCGACTGCACAGATATCACTGTATTAGATCACTCCTCATCAATCATCAAACTCTGTAAGTGCCTCGCAGTGTTGTTTTTCAAGGCATCAGTTTGCAGCGAATACACTTTGTAATCGTTTGTAAGTCAATTCGTAATCAAATAGAATACCATTATATGCTGACCCTACCTGTCTCATATTACGGGGGAATCGAACATGAGTAAGCCAAGCAGTCTAGTTTCACTACGAATAACTGAGGAAGACCTCAATTCTTTGGAATCGAGAGTCGGACTTGATGGAGCCCGAAATCGCTCCGATGTGATCCGCCTTGCAATACATCAATTCCTCCAAGGACAGCCATTATTACCTGACATGGATTCTGTTCGAATCCCAATTGGCCGTGCCAATAAAATGCACCTAGGCCAGTTATATGAACTTCAAGGAATTACAACCGAAACTGCATGCCAGGAAGGATTGAAACTCTATATCGCTAATGCAATTAAGCAACAAGCAGGATTAACTGAAACATTAGAAGCTGCTCTTGAGGTGTCTCGAGCGGTTACAATTAGACGTGAGGAATACCACGAATGAGTGGGTGAGCTCGGAGGGGATGGGATGTCTTGGCAAAATGAGGGGAATATACCACATGATGCCACCTTTGGGTCTGTGTATGGCGGGGCCAGCCTACACGGATTAGCCACCTTGCGTCTACGTGCCCGTCTTGCACGAGATGGCCAAAACCCAACAAACAACAACCACCCCGATGACGGCGGGGAGGACTCCGATTCCACACAAGCCAGTTGAGCTAGTGGTTACAACCCGTGCCCAGACCCCCCAAATTTCTGGGCACATTTACTCAATTAAGGCGTAAGCCTTGTCATCTACTCCCCAATCCTTTAGAAGGGTCGGCAATGGAGTATAATTATGACGTCGCAGAATCCACTGGAGCACCCTGCGATTGAATACTTGGCTCATCAAACACCAAGACCTGGCCAAATAGATATGGTGATTGAAGCAAATAAGTCATTATCCAAAGGAGGATTCCATTTGGCCGCTGCTCCAACCGGTATTGGAAAAACCGCTGCCGCCCTTGCAGCCGCTATTGAGGTCGCTAAAAAGTCCAATTCAGATAAGAAAATATTCTTTCTCACATCGCGCCAAAGCCAACATAGAATAGTTGTTGATACTGTAAGAAGACTCAACCAATTGCGCCAGGATAAGGAGAAAATAACTTTGGTTGACATGGTTGGTCAATCCGGAATGTGTGTTCAGCCATTTGCCAAGGAATCGCCATTGGTGTTTTCTATTCTCTGTTCGCAAGCGCGTAAAACTCGTGGTTGCATACCGTGGATCACTCAAGCACCTAACCTATCACAACGAATTTTGAGTAGCCCATTACATGTTGATGAGTTAGTTGAGTTAACAAAAATACACAGAGAAAATCAAGTATTAACACAGACTTGCCCATGGAAAGTCGCCCGTGAATCAGTAAAACATGCAGATGTTTTCGTTGGTGATTACAATCACCTATTCGATGATGGTGTTCGCGAAGCTAGTCTCGAAGCGATGGGAGTTAGCCTAAGCGATATTATCATCATAGTTGATGAAGCACATAATTTAGCAAATCGAATACGTTTGACAATGGAAAAAAGATTGACTCCGACCATTGTAAGAAATACCACTATGGAACTGGAAGAACACTTTGGGTCGTTACAAGAAAATTCAAGTCTCCCCGGTAGTCAAACCAATGGCGAAGAAATAGAATTAGTTTCATGGGGATTGGATGTAATGAAGGCATGTGTACGAACATTCGCTGAATTATTTAATTCCCTACATACCTCACTACCAAATGGAAAAGATGAACAGAAAGTAAATGTCAGTGATTTTGTCGATACGATTCATCGAGCATGTGATATGAGTGAAGGGATTTCACAACAAAAAACAATTGTTGGAGATAATGAACCAATAGTGCCACTTGTAAGTCGTAATAAGCGTTTGAAAACTATTCAACAACTACTAGCAAATGTCGATATTGAAGTCGAAACTGATTCTGATGATGCTACATATGAACCAGATTCACATCGCTTTGCAGAGATTATTGAATGTGTAAACCGTTTCGGCGAGGGCACTGCGATGACACTAATCTTTGACACCAAAGGCAAAGATGGTAAAATTACAACTCACTTATTGGACCCAGGATTAGTCTCAAGACCTGTTTTTGAGAATTCTTCAGGTGCAATCCTAATGTCTGGTACTCTTTATCCTCCAACTATGTATGCCAACTTGTTAGGCCTTCCAAATGAAAAAACTACTTCTAGATCATATAAATCGCCATTTTCAGGTAATAGAAGGCCGGTATTATTAGCACAAGATGTTACTACAAAATATACTGAGAGAGGACATAATATGACTCTTAAGATTAGAGCCCAAATAGCTGCTTTAGTCGAAGGAACTCCTGGTAACATTGCGGTATTCGCTCCATCATACAAGATGCTCAATGAAATTTTTGAGGATGCTTATTTCCCTGGTATAACCAAAGTAACAGAATCAAGAGATTGGTCAAAACAAGATATTGATGGCATTGTCGAGCAATTGAGAGGCGGCAAGGAATCGGGTCAACGAATATTATTGTGTGGAGTATTTGGTGCTAGATTGAGCGAAGGTGTCGACTATAATGGTGGAATTTTGGATGCAGTTGCTTGTATAGGTATACCGAACCCACCTCCATCTGTATTGAATAACGCATTGAAGGAATATGTTGCTGAACGTTTTGGCAAAGATTTAGCCTGGCAATACACATCTACACAACCGGCAGTAAATGCGATTATGCAAGCGATGGGCCGGCCAATTAGGTCAATAGGAGACCGTGCCCTTATTCTGCTCTTGGACAAACGTCATTCAGATAGAATCTATGCGAAATGCTACCCAAGTGATTTGTTGATGAGTAGCACATCTGGACCTGAAACTACAACAAGTTTTGCAAGGCGCTTTTTTGCGAAGGTTCATACCACAAAAGAACAATAAAATTTCATACTGAGGAGGACGAAGGTTCATGGACATCGCAAACAACGGCAACAATATGGAACAGTGGCAGCACATGGATATCTCGCTGAATGAGCCAATTGATTTGGCACCTCAGAAGCCAATTTCAAGTGGACTAGAAGTAACTCCAAACCTTCTCCATGATCAATTCCAGCAACAAGCAGAACACTTGGGTGAAGTTGCGCAATTACATAGTCACGTGCTGGCCACTGCAGGCATGTTACCAGAGACACATATCGCTGAAGTTCAACCTCAGCGTCAATTGGCTTGGGTTATCAAGGAATTACATGGAAGATTGAATCCTGACGGATTAACTGTTCCACTTTTGGGTGCTGATATAAACCAAATTAGTTTGCAGGTATTGAGAACAGAAACTCGTGCAACTGTGAAACTGACTATTACTGAAGAAAACAATTCTACCTTTGAGCGATTGATGCCACTGCCTGAAGAAGCAACTGGTGATATCAATGCGCATTTTGTTAATGGCAGATTACACCTTAGATGGTGAAATTGCAAAGGCACTTTATTGAAAGCGGTTAACGCTGCAACCGTTACGGTGGTATGCAATTACTATTGCAACCGACTCTCGATATATCAAGCAGTGATCAAATTCTTGGCGTGATCTTTTGCGATTGTGTAATCTCGGTGCTCATGCGATTCAATGCTTGTGTTGCGGCCTCTTGATGGGCTCCACCTA
>Ga0307995_1001269_pt1 | contig 16023 bp, 6 predicted proteins | sample EllFjometagen262_FD_203132 | JGI IMG/M metagenome (GOLD analysis project Ga0307995, IMG submission 203132) | Marine microbial communities from Ellis Fjord, Antarctic Ocean - #262 | ecosystem: Environmental > Aquatic > Marine > Unclassified | place: Southern Ocean | collected 2014-11-02
AAGCTTTTGTTGATGCAGAAGGAGCTAAAAAATCCTATGATGCCGCGCTTGCGTCTTTTGAGTCTCAAGAATTAGCTTATGAATATGCTCAAACTAGATTTGATGTTGGTTTAACAAATTCGTTTGAATTTAGTCAATCAAAACTAAGATACAGTCAATCAAATATTGAAGTAAACCGCTCTAAATACGACTATATTTTTAAATTAAAAGTATTAGAATTATTTTTTGGAATCCCAGCTACAGAGCTTAAATTTTAAATATGAAAAAGAAAACCATCATTTGGATAATAGTTATTGTTATAGCACTACTTATAGTACTTATAGGTGGTAAAAAAGCGGGTTGGTTTGGAAAAAGCGGAAATTTCAAACACATTGAAGTTACCAATATAAGCTTGATTGATATCGTTGAAACTGTTGCGGCTACTGGAAAAATACAACCAGAAGTTGAAATAAAATTATCTTCTGAAGTTTCAGGTGAAATTATTAAACTACCGATTATAGAAGGGCAACAAGTAAAAAAAGGAGATTTATTAGTAAGTATTAACCCTGATTTAGTTCAAGCATTGGTAAATCAGTCTCAAGCGGGTTTACAAAATGTAAAGGCACAATTAACCCAAGCTGAAGCAAATCTTAATAATTTGAAATTAAATTTTGATAGAAATAAAGCATTGTATGAAAAAGGGGTAATATCTAAATCTGATTGGGAAAGAACCTTTACTGATTATGAAGTTGCAAAAGCTAATGTAAAGTCTGCTTATTACAATGTACAAAGTGCTCAGTCCGCTGTTAAACAATCAAGAGATAATTTATCTAGAACTTCCATTTTTGCACCTAGAGACGGAACCGTTTCAAAATTATCTGTTGAATTAGGAGAACGAGTAGTTGGTACCGCTCAAATGGCAGGTACTGAAATTGTAAGGGTTGCAAACCTAAACAATATGGAAGTTGAAGTAGATGTAAATGAAACCGATATTGTAAAAGTAAATGTTGGAGATTCTACTATTGTTGAAGTTGATGCATATTTAAAAAGAGAATTTAAAGGAGTTGTAACAGAAATCGCAAATACTGCTGAAAACACCTTGTCGGTAGATCAAGTAACTAACTTTAAAGTGAAAGTTAGAATCCTCCCAGAATCTTATAAAGATTTAACAGTTGATAAACCTGAAAATTTCTCACCATTTCGTCCAGGAATGACTGCTACAGTAGATATTATTACTAATAAAAAAGAAAATATTATTGGAATTCCGATTAGTTCTATTGTAATTAAAACAGATACTTCAAGTACAAAAAGTAAAAAGATTGTTAAAGAAACAATTTCTTCAAATACCGAAAAATTTGAATGTGTTTTTGTGAAAATTGGAGATGTTGCTAAATTAAGAGTTATCACTACAGGAATTCAAGATGATTCCAATATTGAAATTACTTCTGGATTAAATGAAGATGATGAGGTAATTACTGGACCTTATAATACCGTTACAAAAATTTTGAAATCTGGTGATAAAGTAGAGTCAAAAGTAGCAGATAAAAAAGAATAAGGCGAAGAAGATAACTAATTCTTAACTATGGCTGTGATTTTATGTATAGAAACTGCTACAACTAATTGTTCTGTTGCAATAGCTGTTGATGGCAAAATAATTGCTTTAGAAGAGGATAATAACCATCAATATTCTCACGCAGAAAAATTACATTTATTTATTGATGAAGTATTAGCAAAAAGTGGAACATTAAAATCCAGCTTGCAAGCAATTGCTGTTAGTAAAGGACCAGGATCCTATACTGGACTCCGTATAGGTGTTTCTGCTGCTAAAGGATTGTGTTTTGCTATGGATATTCCATTAATCTCTATACCTACATTAGAAGCGCTTGCACATCAAGCTGTAATAGAAAATGGACTTATTATACCCATGTTGGATGCAAGGCGATTGGAAGTGTATGCAGCAGTGTTTTCTTCAGAAAATGATCAAATACGAGAAACAAAAGCCGAAGTACTTGATAAAAACTCCTACTATGATTATTTGAAAATAAATAACGTTTGTTTTATCGGTGATGGTGTTGAAAAATTCAAGGCGCTATGTAAACATAAAAACGCTATTTTTATGGAGGGTAAGCTACCATCAGCAAAACAAATGGGAGCACTTGCAGAAATAAAGTATCGTAAAAATGACTTTGAGGATGTCGCCTATTTTGAGCCTTATTATTTAAAAGATTTTATTGCAGGCTAAGACCTGTAATGTATTAAATCACCTAATACTTTTATTAAAAATTAATAGGATTACAAACTTGCTCTTTCAACTCCATCTAAATATATGATTACTTTTTTTAGATCTTTTTCTTTGTTTAAATCCAGATTGTATTTTTTAATATAGTCTTTTATTAATTTTTCGCTATTTCCAAATGCTTTTAGTTTTTTACTTTTTGATTTAGGAAATTCCATCATTTCACCATTTTTTGTATAAATACTATAACTAAACCTATCCTCAAATTTTGCTAAAGTGGATGTTTCATAATTGTTTTTAGCTTTCTTAGCTGGAAAATATTTCTTTGTTATTTTTTTAAGTAAGCTAAAATTGTCTCCATCAAAAATCACTAAATAATACCCTTCACTTGGGATAAAAACAAAAATGTCTTTCATTATTTTGGCATAAATCTCTTTTGATTTTACAAGAGCTTTCGCTTCTTTATCATCGATATTTAATGATTCTTTAAATTCTATTTCATCTGCAATGGCATTATAACGCAAAGCAACATTGCTTAAAATCATTTCATTTTCTATATAAACATTTCCTAATAGAAAAGTGTCTGAATAGTATGGTGTTCCTTCATAATTTTCAGGATTAGTAGGGTCATAGAGGTTGCTTGTGTCATATTTATCAGAATTACTAACAAACAACTCTGTTTGACGTTGTGTGTTTCTGTTTTGTGCAATAGCGAATGAATAACCAATAAATAGGAATATAATGGTATTATAAAGTGTCTTTTTCATAGTTCATGTTTTAATTAAAATTAAATAATTTTATAAAGTATTATAATACTTTATAACTTCAATAAGTTCAGCTTCTTTATTAATATTTACGTCGTTCTCCTTTACATAAATTTTAACTTCTTTAGATTGATCTCCAAAGGCTTTTATTTTAGATTTTTTTGAATTAGGTAATTCAACTAATACCCCATCTTTTTTATAAAGATATAAAATAACCTTTTCTTTATAATTAGCTGCAACATTACTAGCTAGGGATGTATATGCTTTTTGTTCTGGGATATAAACTTTTTTAATTTTTTTATAAAGAGCTGCTTTTTCTCCAGAATACATATTAATAAAATATCCTTGAGCACTATTGTTTTCATTAGGAGTTAAAAATACATATTTTTCGTCACCTAAATTTATTGAAATATCTTTGGAGCTAATTAACACCTTAGCTTGATCGTCTTTTAATACAGCTGTTTTTTTAATTTCAAACAAATCTTTTGCAGCATTGTATCTTAAACCTATATTTCGAGCAATAACAACTCCATTTTTTAAAACAGTACCGTTTTTAAATGCTTTGTTTTGGTATGGAGTTCCAGTAAAATCAGCTTCTAAATAAACGGCTACATTTCTCTTAGATATATGCTTGTCAATATCGGTGTCATTGTATAAAGATTGAGCACCAATATTAATTGAATAAAATGAAACAATGATTGAACAAGCTACTAGTAAATTCTTTTTCATAATGAAGTTTTTTTTCAATTTGCGAAGATATTTCATAAACAATAATATATCAGTCAATAAATTGTTAAATATTATAAAAATAAATAAACTTTAACAAAATAGTTGATATATAATCATTGATGTTTTTGTTATTTAATAAAATTTAATGCTTCTGAAATATCCGGTACTGGAAGTTTACAACTATTATTGACACAAACGTAAATCAAAGTTTCTCCGTCAATATACCTGTAATTTAATAAAGGTTTTTTGCTCTCAGAAGTGCTTCCGGCAACAAGAATATTTGGAAGATAGCGCGCGTTTAATTCAGCTATTTTTTTAGAAGCGTCTTTGCCAACAACTACAACTTCGTAAAAATTATCTTGGAAATTAGACATTAAATCTAACCAATTAGAATAAGCACTAGGATAGCTTTCAATTTCGGGTTGAACATTGTGTAACATTTTTGACGAAGTAGTTAAATATTTTTCATTATCAAAATGATGTGAAAGAATCAACAAGTTTTTAGCCATCATAGAATTTGATGCAGGAATCACATTGTCCCTATATTCAAAATTTCTAGCAACAAGTTTCTCATCTTCTTTTGAAGTAAAATAGAACATGCTTTTTTCTTTATCGAAGAAATTTTCGAAAGAATATTCGGCTAATTCATTTGCCTTATTGATCCACGCATCATTTAAAGTAACTTCATATAAAGCAATAAAAGCATCAATAACTGCTGCATAATCTTCTAAGTAACCATTAATACTGCTTTTTCCGTCTTTATAACTGTGGTTTAAAGCACCATTTTCCTGCAATTGATTATCGATTAAAAACTGAGCGTTTGTTTGAGCTGCATTTAAATATTCTGTAACTTGAAAGGCTTTATAAGCCTCTACATACCCTTTAATCATTAGCGCATTCCAAGAAGTTAACGTTTTGTCATCTAACCTAGGTTTATGCCTGTTGTTTCTATAAGCTAGAAGTTGTTGTTTCCAATTTTTCTTTTTTTGGTTTAATTCTGCTTGTGAAATAGAAAATTCAGCAATAATTTCTTGATCACTTTTTTTTCTAATTAACACATAATTTTCTTTTTCCCACTTCCCATAATTAGTGATATTATAATAGTCTGAAAAAATGGTAAAATCTTCTTTTAACTGCAGTACTAATTCTTTTTTATTAAATACATAATAAGCACCTTCCTCTAACTCTCCATCCTCAGAAACACTATCGGCATCTAAAGAAGAGTAAAAAGCACCTTCTTTATTGGTCATTTCTCTTTTAATATATGCCAACGTTTCTTTTACTACCTCTTCATACAATGGGTTCTTAGTTATTTTATATGCTTGACTGTATAAACTTACCAATTGAGCATTATCGTAAAGCATTTTTTCAAAATGAGGAACGTGCCATTTCATATCGGTACTATAGCGCGAAAATCCTCCTCCAATATGATCATAAACCCCACCATAAGCAATGTTATCCAAGGTTAAATAAACATAATCTTGGATTTGTTCATCGTTGTTTTTAATACCATACCGCAATAAATAATTAAGATTATTTGGCATCATAAATTTAGGAGCTCGATTGGGGCCACCATATTTATTGTCGAAGGTGGCAGTCCAGTTTTTTACAATGCTTTTTGTAGGGAAATCATTAAAGTTTAGTGCATTGGTGTTTACCTCAATTAAATCCATGCTTTTAATACCTTCCTCTAAATTATCAGCATAATCAATCAATTTTTGAGGATTTTCATCATAAAGCTTTTGTATTTTTTCTAAGGAGTTGATCCAAGCTTCTTTTCTAAAATAAGTACCTCCCCAAACTGGCCTCCCGTCTGGAAGGGTGATAACATTAAGTGGCCATCCAGCACTTCCAGTCATTAACTGAACCGCATTAATATAAATTTGATCAACATCAGGACGTTCTTCCCGATCTACTTTAATCGAAATAAAATTTTTATTCATCACGGAGGCTACTGTAGAATCTTCAAAGCTCTCTTTTTCCATGACATGACACCAATGACAAGCGGAATAACCTACACTAATTATCATTAGTTTTTTTTCATCTTTTGCTTGTTGAAGTGTTTCTGTATTCCAAGCTTTCCAATTTACAGGATTATGAGCATGCTGCAGTAAATAAGGACTGGTTTCATTTATTAATTCGTTGGTATATTGATAAGAATTTTTCAAAGTTTCTTTTTTTGAAGAATTACAAGAAAAAAATAAAGTTGCTATAAATAACAAAAAAAATAGTGATCGCATAAAATGATATTGATATTATTTTATTTTAAATTAATTCTATTGGTGTTCTTATAGAATATAATACACCTATTATTTTTTTGATTAAAAACCCCCAATGTGTTTGATCTCAACTTTCTTGATGACCGCAATAAATTACATACTAACCATTAATTGCTTCTACAGTAGTGACTTTTCCATTGAGCATTTCAGTAAGCATTGCTTCTATTCCATTTTTAAGAGTAACCGTTGACGATGGGCATCCACTACAGGCGCCTTGTAATATCACTTTTACAGTTTTCGTGTTTTCATGATACGAGTCAAAAGCAATGTTTCCACCATCTGCTTCAACTGCAGGTCTTACATATTCATTTAAGATAGCAATGATTTCTTTATCGATATCTGAATATTCCCTTTCTTCTGTTAATTTATTTGTTTGTTCTTCTTTTTGAAGAATTTCATCGGTAAATATTATTTTTCCCGATTCAATATAAATTCTTATAAAATCTCTTAATTCATTTGCAAATTCTTGCCATTCATATCCGTTTTGTTTTGTCACGGAAACATAATTATTATTGATAAAAACTTCTTTAACAAAAGGAAATTTAAACAATTCATTTGCTAATGGAGCATGTATAGATTCACTTTTATTTTTAAATTCATACATGGTATTTGCTATGGATCTATTTGCTACAAATTTTAACACTTCAGGATTTGGAGTGCTTTCTGCATAGATGGTAATAGGAATTTTTTTAGAAGTTTTTTCGTTTTCTTCAGGCGCTATGATGACAGGTTTCCCAGAACTCAGATAATTTTCGATGGTTTCTGCCACCTCATTTTGGACATCTTCCCATTTTATTTGAGTTAAATTAGTTGGGAACTTCTCAATTGCAATAAAATTTTGAGAAATATAAATGGTTTTAACAAAAGGCAAATAAAATAATTCCTGAGCAATAGGACTCTGTTTAGCAGTGTCAATACTAGTAAATTCGTAACTTTTTGCCTGTGTTAGGAAAGAGTTTGCAACAAACTTTATAATATTCTCATTATTTGTAAGTTGTATAGCTATATTTATTTTAGACATGTGTTAATTTTTTACAAAAATATGAAAAGAAAAGCAATGTATTCAATATATTTGATCTCTTATTTAATTAAGAGCGACAGAGAAAAAAGCGGGTGTTAAACCTAAAATAGTATAGATGATAAATTGTATTTATTTTATAAAAATCGGGTCCTCAACACTTTATAAAATTGAACTAGCTATGAATTATAATACCTCCAGAAACAATTATACTTTTGTTTAATTTAACCGCAAGTGTTTTTTAAAAACATCATATAAGGCTATATGTTAAATTTGTTTATAAAAAGTAGGGTTTTTTGCTTTAAAGTTGTCAAATAATAAGAGTAAATTTAGTTAAAAAAACCTACTGTATGAAGAAAATAGTACTCCCAATCGTTTCTCATTTATTCTATGATAACATAAAAAAACTATTTTTATGTCTATTCTTCTTGACTCCTACACTTTTATTAGCACAGGACATAGAACTCTATCGACAATTTAATGGAAACTATGATTTTACAGCAATTGGGAATACATTAAATCCTAGTCATAATCCTTGTAATATTCTAACCGAGAGCAGTGCAGATTTGTTGCTTAGTCCAACACAAATGTTAGTTTCTGCAAATTTATATTGGTCAGGCTCAGGAGGCCTACCGCTTTCTAATTTCCCTGGAGATTACGAAGTAACCTTAAATGGATTGCCAGTTTCTGCAGAACGAAGTTTTTTTATTTCAACTTTTATTGGTCGTGATTTTTATGGGGCATATGCTGATGTTACAGACATTGTGAATGCAGTTGGTAATGGTACATATACGTTATCAGACCTAGACTTAACAGGGAATATTTATGGAGGCTCACCCTATTGCAACCAAACCGTTGATTATGGAGGATGGGCTATTATTGTTATTTATGAAGATCCTTCGCTTACTTTAAATCAGATTAGTCTGTTTGATGGATTAGAACTTCTTTACCAGAATGATGTTGAAATTACTCTTGGTCCTCTCGATGTAGCATCGGATGAACTTTCAAAAATTGGATTTTTAGCTTGGGAAGGAGACCTTCCAAACCCAAACAATGAATCACTGCGTATTAATGGATTTCTAATGCAAAATGCACTAAACCCAGCAAACAACCAATTTAATGGAACCAATTCTTATACAAATAGCACCGATTTGTATAATATGGATTTGGATGTATTTGATCTTGAGGGTGTGATTGAAACTGGAGATGAGTTTCTTGAAATAAATATGACTTCTGATTCAGATTTAGTATTAATAAATAATATAATTACCTCTGTTAATTCTGAACTTCCAGATGCAACCATAAGCTTCGAGGAGATAGAGTTTATCTGTAACAATACGGTCGATCTTAACTATACCGTTTTTAATGTCAATAGTACAGGTTCACTTCCTGCTGGTATTCCAATTAAATTTTATTTAGAGGGGAATCAAATTGGACAAGCTGTTACGAATACTATCTTACCAATTAATGGACAGGAAGCTGGTATAATAACACTTACTATTCCCACTGGTACAGTTCCAGATCCTTTTATCGTTTTAGCAGTTGTTGATGATAATGGGGGGGGTGTAAGCACCGTTACAGAGACTAATGAAGATAACAACGAATACCAACAAAGTATCAATCTAGCAGATGTTACACTAAGTTTAGATTTAGGCCCAGATATATTGATTGCCAACGGTGATGCGTTATGTGAAGGTGAAGATCAAGTTATTAGTATCACATCCATAACACCTCCTGAAGCTACTGGAACAAATTCAACCTATCAGTGGTTTTTTAACGGAAATATAATGCCTGGAGAAACGAATGATCAATTAACAGTTACCCAAGCAGGAACTTATGAATTAGAAGTCACCTACGGAGGTTGTGATATAACCGACGATATTTTAGTGGAGTTTATTCCATTTTCTTTGGTAGTAGTTCCCGATGATTTACATGTATGCGACCAGGTTCCCAACGATGAAGTTGCAGTGTTTGATTTAACGGTTCGTGATGCGCAGATTATTGGCAACAACCAGACGGGGGCTCTTGTTACCTATTATGTGTTATCTGCCGATGCCGATGCGGGTACTAATCCCATCCCTAATCCGACAGCATTTATAAATACGAATAATCCACAGACGATTTATGCTAGAATGGATGAGGTGCTGGGCTTTTGTTATGAATTTGTCCCTATGGTACTTCAAGTAGATGCTGCACCAGCGATTACCGATCCAATACCTGATTATTTTATTTGTGATAATGACCAGGATAGTTTTGAGGTTTTTGACTTAAGCACTTGGGGGGATACTGAGATATTAAACGGGTTGGCTATTTTGCCTTTGACTTATTACACCTCAGAAGACGGGGCAAACGCGGGTATTACTGATCCGGATTTTATAGGAACACCAAACTCCTATTCCGGTGGTAGTGAGACCGTATGGGTACGTGCCGAAAATACTGAAGGATGCGTAACGGTATCTTCTTTTGAATTAGTTTTAGGAACGGTCTCTATTTATGTGGAGGTTCCTTTATTCCAAGCATGTGAAGATGATACACCGGATGGTATCACAGTCTTTAATTTAGAGAGTCAGAACGCGGCGATTATCAATGGCGATACAAACTTAAGTGTAACGTATTATGGAACCCAGGCCGATGCCGAGCTTCCAGGGATTCCTTTAACAAGTCCATATACCAATGCCAATTTAACAGATCCAGAGCTCATCTATGTACGTGTGGAAGATATTACAACAGTTTGTTACGGTACTTTTGAAATGGAATTAGAGGTTGTTTCTACCAACGCAGTAGAACCGGATCCTTTGGTTTTATGTGACCGACTTCCCAACGATGATGTGGCATTCTTTAATTTAAGACTTAGTGATGCGCAGATTATCAACGGCCAGCCGGATACTTTTGTTACCTATTATGTGTCTCAGTCAGACGCTGAGTTAGGCAATACTAATTTTATTCCTGACCCGACAGTATACGAAAACATAAGTAATCCACAAATTGTATTTGCTAGACTAGAGCAGGCAGCACTTGGTTGTTACCATGTGGTCCCTATGACACTTCAATTAAATAATACACCAGCTATTACCGATCCAATACCTGATTATTTTATTTGTGATAATGACCAGAGTGGTGATGAATTTTTTGATTTAACCACTTGGGGGGATTCTGAAATATTAAATGGATTAACAACTTCGACCTTGACTTATTACATCACACAATTTGGTGCAAACGTGGGTACTACTGATCCGGATTTTATAGGAACACCAAGCTCATATCTCGGTGGTGATGAGATACTATGGGTACGTGCAGAAAATACTGAAGGATGTATAAACATAGCTTCTTTTAATTTAGTTTTAGGGACGGTTCCTATTTATACGGAGGTTCCTTTATTTGAATTTTGTGATGATGATACTCCGGATGGTATCACAGTCTTTGATTTAGAGAGTCAGAACGCTACAATTATTAATGGCGATACCAACCTAATTGTAACGTATTATGGAACCCAGGCCGATGCCGAGCTTCCAGGGATTCCTTTAATAAGCCCATATACCAATACAGTAAATCCAGAATTTATATGGGTTAGAGTCGAGGATGCTACAACAACTTGTTATGGTACATTTGAAATGGAATTAAAGGTAATTACACTTATCGCAGTAGTTCCTGATGATTTAAATGTGTGTGATGAGGTTCCTAATGATGGATTTGCAGAATTTACCCTAACTGACGCTGATACTCAGATTATCAACGGCCAGCCGGATACTTTTGTAACGTATTATTTTTCACCTGCCGATGCTGATGCTGGATCAAACCCCTTGTCGAGTCCTTATACCAATACGACACCAAATACTCAAATTGTATTTGCTAGATTAGAAGAAACAGAAACATTACTTGCTTGTTACGATGTGGTTCCTATGACACTTCACGTAGATGTTGCACCAGCGATTACTAATCCTATATCGGATTATTTTATTTGTGATAATGACCAGGATAGTTTGGAAATTTTCGATTTAACCTCTAAGTATCTAGAGATTGTAAATACCTTGTCTGACATTACACTTGTATATTATAATTTAGAGGCCGATGCTAACACAGAAACGAATCCTATAGCAACACCAGATTCCTATACCAGTGGAGGAGGCGAAACAATATGGGTACGTGCAGAGAATTCATTTAGCGCTCCCCCAAGGAGTTGTATAACGGTAGCTTCTTTTGAATTAGTTTTAGGGACGGTTCCTATTTATACGGAGGTTCCTTTATTTGAATTATGTGATGATGATACGGATGGTGTCACAGCCTTTGATTTAGAGAGTCAGAACGCTACTATTGTAGCTGGCGATACCAACCTAATTGTAACGTATTATCTAATCCAGACAGATGCTGAGTCTGGTACCAATCCTTTAACAAGCCCATATACCAATACAGTAAATCCAGAATTCATATGGGTTAGAGTCGAGGATGCTACAACAACTTGTTATGGTACATTTGAAATGGAATTAGTGGTGAATCCTTTACCTTCTCCAGTAATCCCGTCTCCTTTAATAATTTGTGATGAAAACAATGATGGTTTTGTAGAATTTACATTAACCGATAAGGATACAGAAATTCTAGGAGGGGAGACAGGAGTAGTGATTAGTTATCATGATACACAGCCTGAGGCCGAAACTGGAACAAACCCTTTAACCAGTCCTTATACTAATATCAATACTCCTTCACAGATTTTATATGTTCGAGCAGAATTTACTGCAACAGGATGTTTTCGTATTGTAGAATTGGAATTGATTATAAATCCTACGCCGGATATCCCTACAGATATAGATGATTTAACAATCTGTGATATTAATTTGGATGGTATTGAAACTTTTGATTTAACTGAAAGGGCAGAAGAAATATATGGACTCTCTCAGGATCCTTTAGATTATAGTCTTAGTTATTACACGAACAGTGTAGATGCAGATTTAGGTACTAATGCCATCGCTAATCCGGAAGCTTATCCAAATGAAAGTAATCCTCAGTTGATCTGGGTGCGAATGGAAAATAATTTAACAACATGCTTCTCGATAGGAAATTTTGTGATTGATTTTATTTTTTGTCCTCAACCTGATGCTACTATTGAGATTGATGATATTGGAGTTTTTTGTGCATCTAGTAATTTAGACATTACCTATACAGTTTTTAATGTAAACAGTACAGGTCCACTTCCAGCAAATACACCCATTGCATTTTATGCTGACGGTATTTTACTTGGACAATCTCAAACAATAAATGAAATTCCTATTGATGGATCAGAAGTTGCAACAATTTCCTTATTTATTCCACTAGGTACCCCATTCATTTTTACTCTTAAAGGGGTAGTAGATGATAACGGAACTGGAACTGGAATCGTAGGTGAGGATAACGAAACTAATAATGAATTTGAGATTTTAGTAGATTTAGCTGGGGAAACAATAAATCTTGGGCCAGATATTGAAAGTTGTATCGGCTATACTGAAGTTTTGGACGCAGATTTAGGAGCTCCAGGTTTTAATTACCAATGGTTTTTTAACGGTATTTTGATTATGGGTGCTACAGATCCTTTATTTTCTGTTACCACTAACGGAATTTATCGAGTAACTGCAACCGATGGAATATGTTTTGTAGAGGGTGAAATAGACGTAAACTTTAATGCACCTCCCATCGCAGTAGTTCCAGATGAATTACATGCATGTGACGAGGTTCCCAACGATGGATTTGCAGAATTTACCCTAACTGACGCTGATACTCAGATTATCAACGGCCAGCTGGATACTTTTGTAACGTATTATTTTTCACCTGCCGATGCTGAGACTGGATCAAACCCCTTGACGAGTCCTTATACCAATACGACACCAAATACTCAAGTTGTATTTGCTAGATTAGAAGATATACCAGTTGGTTGTTACCATGTGGTTCCTATGACACTTCAAGTAGATGCTGCTCCTGCGATTACAGATCCAATACCGGATTATTTTATTTGTGATAATGACCAGAATAATAATGAGTTTTTCGATTTAATCTTTTGGGGGAATACGGAGATATTAAATGGATTGCCTGATTTGAATTTGAGTTATTATACCTCAGTAACTGGTGCAGAAGAGGGTGCTACCCATCCAGATTTTATAACAACACCAGATTCCTATTCCAGTGCAGGAGGGGAGACAATTTGGGTACGTGCAGTAAACGCTGAGGGATGTATAACGGTATCTTCTTTTGATTTAATTTCAGGAATGGTTCCTGTTTATGTAGAGGTTCCTTTATTTCCCCTATGTGATGATGATACTCCGGATGGTATCACAGTCTTTGATTTAGAGAGTCAGAACGCTACAATTATCAATGGTGATGCCAACCTAATTGTAACGTATCATCTAATCCAGACAGATGCTGAATCTGGCACCAACCCTTTAATAAGCCCATATACCAATACAGTAAATCCAGAGACCATCTATGTTCGTGTGGAGGATACTACAACAGGTTGTTATATTACTTTTGAAATGTTATTAGATGTAGTTTCTCCTATCGCAGTAGTTCCTGATGATTTAAATGTGTGTGATGAGGTTCCTAACGATGGATTTGCAGAATTTACCCTAACTGACGCTGATACTCAGATTATCAACGGCCAGCCGGATACTTTTGTAAGGTATTATCTAACAGAGCCCGATGCTGATGCTGGATCAAACCCCTTGACGAGTCCTTATACCAATACTACAGCGGATACTCAGATTGTATTTGCTAGATTAGAAGAAACATTACTTTCTTGTTACGATGTGGTTCCTATGACACTTCGCGTAGATACTGCACCAGCGATTACCAATCCTATATCGGATTATTTTATTTGTGATAATGACCAGGATAGTTTGGAAATTTTCGATTTAACCTCTAAGTATCTAGAGATTGTAAATACCTTGTCTGACATTACACTTGTATATTATAATTTAGAGGCCGATGCTAACACAGAAACGAATCCTATAGCAACACCAGATTCCTATACCAGTGGAGGAGGCGAAACAATATGGGTACGTGCAGAGAATTCATTTAGCGCTCCCCCAAGGAGTTGTGCAACCATAGGTTCTTTTAATTTAGTTATAGGAATAGTACCTCTTTATGTGGAGGTTCCTTTATTTGAACTATGTGATGACGGTATTTCAGACGGTTTTACAACCTTTGATTTAGAGAGTCAGAACGCTACTATTGTAGCTGGTGATACCAACCTAATTGTAACGTATCATCTAATCCAGACAGATGCTGAATCTGGTACAAACCCTTTAATGAGTCCATATACCAATACAGTAGATCCAGAGACGATATATGTACGTGTGGAAGATGCAACAACGGGTTGTTATGGTCTTTTTGAAATGCTATTAGATGTAATTTCTCCTATCGCAGAAGTTCCAGATCCTTTAGAGTATTGTGATCCGGCAAATGATGGTTTTGGAGAGTTTACCTTAACTGATGCTGATAGTCAAGTAACAGGAGGTATTCCAACAGGGAATCTTCAAGTAAGTTATCATTATTTATTAGAAGATGCACAAAATGGAGTAAATCCACTATTGAGTCCTTATTTAAATGATGTGCCTTTTAATCAGACTGTATTTGTTCGATTGTTTGATCAAACAACGGGTTGTTATGGTACGACGACTTTAGAGTTGATAGTTTTGGAAAGTCCACAAATCATTCAGCCCATGGATTTAGAGTTATGTGATGAAGATGGTGATGGGATCACTGTATTTGATTTAACGGTGAGCGAATCAGAATTATTAAATGGATTGGATCCTTTGCTTTATACCATTACCTATTATGAAGATGCTGGTTTAACGATACCCATTGTAAATCCAGTAGCATATGTAAACATACCACCAAGTCCCCAGACGATTTATATTGTAGTAGAAGATATTGCCAATGAATGTAAGAGTGAGACCATTTTACTGCTTTGGGTATATATTCCACCGGTATTAGTAGCACCACTTCCATATGAGTTATGTGATGTAACCGATATCATAGGACCGGATGATGAGTTCGAACCTTTTGATTTAGAAAGTAGAACCACAGAAATAACAGGAGGCGATCTTACTATTAGTGTTACGTATCACGAAACACAGGCCGAAGCTGATGCAGGTACTAATGCTCTTTTAAGTCCATATATTAATACGGCTAATCCCCAAACGATATTTCTTAGAGGAGAAACCACCAATGGAGATAATGACCTTACTTGTTTTGTTAGCCTTGGCGTTACATTAGATTTAGTAGTAAATCCACTACCATCACCTATTACACCGACACCACTAGAGGTGTGTGATATTGATAATGATGGGATTTCAGAATTTATGTTGACCGATAAGGATTTAGAGATCATTGGGGGAGAACCGGGAGTTGTGGTGACTTACCATGAAACTTTACTAAATGCAGAATCGGATATTTTTGCACTAACCAGTCCTTATACCAATATTGATACTTATGTACAGGTTGTTTATGTACGAGCAGTGTATCCATCGCCTCCATTAGGAACAGGAACAGGATGTTTTCGAATTGTAGAATTAGAATTAATTGCAAATCCAACACCTATTATCTCATTAGATCTCCCAGATTTAGTACTGTGTGCTGATGATGACTTTACGGTATTTGATTTAACAGAACAAGCAGAAGCTATTTACGGGTCTCAGGATCCCTTAGCTTATGTTCTTACATATTACATAAGTCAAGCAGATGCTGAAGCAGGAATCAATGCTATCGCTAATCCTACTGCTTTTCCAAATACAAGCAATCCACAAACCATTTGGGTTCGTTTAGAAGATGATACAACTGCCTGTATCAAAGTAGGAAGTTTTGAATTGGTGGTAGAATTAGCACCTATCTTTACGTTAGTACCAACCTTTGATCAGTGTGATGACCAGGTTCAGGACGGCTTTACATCGTTTGATTTAAATCTTCAGAATGCAACTATTATTGGAGGTGATCTTAGCCTAGGAGTTACTTATTACGCTACTCAAATAGATGCAGATGCTGCAAGCAATCCATTAG
>Ga0307995_1001270_pt1 | contig 16006 bp, 16 predicted proteins | sample EllFjometagen262_FD_203132 | JGI IMG/M metagenome (GOLD analysis project Ga0307995, IMG submission 203132) | Marine microbial communities from Ellis Fjord, Antarctic Ocean - #262 | ecosystem: Environmental > Aquatic > Marine > Unclassified | place: Southern Ocean | collected 2014-11-02
TTCCTCAATCTCATTAGGCAAAATGGTGCCACCGCCACCGCCAAAGATCTGAATGTGACCAGCACCCTTTTCCACCAAGAGATCACGCATGTACTTGAAGTACTCCAAGTGGCCACCCTGGTAAGATGTCAAAGCAATGCCATTGGCATCCTCCTCAATGGCTGTGTTCACAACCTCTTCTGCACTGCGATCATGACCTAAGTGAATCACCTCTGCACCACTGGACTGCAGGATGCGACGCATGATATTGATGCTGGCATCGTGGCCATCAAACAAGGAAGCAGCTGTCACCAAGCGAATGCTGTGTTTAGGCTGGTAAGGTTTGACGTCGTTCATGGGCAGGGTTAGGTCAAGGTTTGCGTGGCAAAGATAGGTGGAATGCCTTCCAGTCATGGAATTCCATGTCTGGCTGAGGGTCTGTCTTTGGCTTGGACTGATGGTTGGGGTTGAACCATGCAGTCCGCATACCAATCGCCTGTGCTCCCAGGATGTCTCGCTCCCAGGAATCGCCAATCATCCATGCATCCTCTGCCCTGACATTGGCCCGATGCAAGGCATGGGCAAAGATTGCACGCCGAGGTTTGTAGGCCTTGCATTGGTCAGACGTTGTGATGCTATCAAAACACCCTTCAACTCCCATAGATTCTAGCTTTTTTGACTGTGCTTCCAGGGTTCCATTGGTGATAATGTGCAAGGTGTAACCCTCAGAACGCAGGGTCTCCAGCGTGCTCAGTACATGAGGGAAGGGGCAGTTTTGATGGGGCATGGTTGCCGTGTAAAGGGTTTCCAATTCGCTTGACAACTGGTTAATCTCCCTGCCTGAAAGTGACAATTCAATCGATTGCAACCAATGCAACATGCGCCGTTTTTTGACATAGCTGACACCAAGTCCCTTGTCTTGAATGACGGTCCAAAGGTGATCATTGATTTGCCTGAATTCCCTGCTGATTCTTGCCAAATCTCTCCCTCCTAGGGCCTCCGCATAGCGAGACTGCAACAGCGCCATGGTTTGCTCGTTGGCAGCGTAATGATCCCACAAGGTGCGATCTAAATCAAAAAACAGATGTTGTTGAAACTCACGCATCTTCATAGGCATCACTTGGAAAGCCAATAAGGTACAACTTGTCACTGGTCCGCGTGATGGCTGTGTACAACCATCGAAGCCACTCCAAATCATGCCAGTCCTCAATTCGCGGACAATCGACAAAGACCTTAGCCCACTGACCCCCTTGGGATTTATGGGCAGTTAACGCATAGGAAAACTTCAACTGCAAGGCCTTCCCATAGGGGTGTTCTCGTGTGAATTGAGCGCGATCTTCTTTAGGGACTTCCATGGAAGCTTCACGGATGGATGCATGCAGCAGGCGGGCCTTTTCTTCATTCAACCGCGGCGACACCCCAATCAGGGCATCCAAGACGATTTTTGCTTCCACATCGGGTTCATCAAAGTCCAACCATCGCAAAGTGGCATCTGCGAATTGCAGGCCATACTGTTGTTCAATGCCACGAATCGACAAGACTTCAAAGCGGTCTCCATTAGCAATGAAGCCCTGTTCTTGTGAGACCCACCGAGCATTGTTCTCAACGACCATGACCTGATCACCTGCATCGATCATGCCATCCAAGTCCAACAGACGCACCCGGATTTGTTGATTGAATTCAGTGGCCCTTGCATTGCTCCGCGTGATCAAGACGGCATCATCTTGACCAGGGCCAAAAGCCGATTCCATGGCATCATGGTAATCACCCGGATCTCGCAAGGGGATGACATCTGGCAAGGCCGGAATTGCGGGGAATCCTGAATTGGATGTGATGGCCATGCGAAGGGATGTGGCATAGTCCAGCACACCTGAGTCGCCTGATTGCCGCAAGACCTCTGTCAATCCAACTTCTACACTGTCCCATCCGTAGCGGTCTTTGAGCTGCTTAGCAGACAAGGCTGGGCTTTCCTCTTGACCCACGGGGGGCAGCTGAGCCTTGTCCCCAATGAGCACCAATCGACAGCGTTGGCTTTTTGCGGTGAACTGCAGCAAGTCCTCCAAGATGCGCTGCTGTCCTTGATCGGCTATCATAGAGGCCTCATCTACAAAAATGACACGATTTTTTGCCTTGGCTGGGCGCGGAATGCGCTTGAATCCACCCCCCGGGATCTTAACAGAGATGTACAAAATGCGATGCAAGGTGAAGGCGCGCCACCCCGTATTGCCCTGAAGAACTTTTGCAGCCCTCCCAGTTGGTGCAGCAAGGATGGGTCTGAAGTCAATCACAGCCAATCCAGCGATCAAAGCCCGAACCAACGTTGTCTTGCCTGTGCCGGCAAAACCCGAAAGCAACATGGCCCCCATAGGGGGTCCATCCATCACGTGGTGAAAGAATACCTCAACGGCCTGAGACTGGCCAGCAGTCAGTTCATGGGGCAGGTGATCAGCGACGGCTTGCTGAAAAGTAGATTTTAAGGCATGCATAACTTAAGGCGCAAGGTAAAATTGTTTACTTTTGGCCTGCAACTTTTTTTATCTCATGAGCGCACGAAATATCCTTATCATCCGAATCATTCTAGGCATTGTGTCTATTTTGTTGGCCTACAGCATCTACCGCATCATCATGGAGCCCATTGAGTATGAGCGCATCAAGATAGAGCGTTACGAGAAAGTTATCGAGAATTTAGACCTCTTGAGAGAGGCGCAACTCACTCATAAAGAGGCTTATGGGTACTACGCCAATGACATTGACTACTTGGAGGATTTCATCGCTTACGATTCCGTAAATGTGGTCGTGAGGAAGGACTCTTCTTTCTCTTATTACAATCGCTTGTACCAAACCGACATGATGAGAGACACCATTGTGTTCCGCACTGTTGGACGCATTTCAGCGATCGAAAAACTTCGAACCAAGAGTTATGACCTCTTTGGCGAGGATCTATTCTTGACTGAAGTGGTGGAAAATGGCACCATTTACTTTGATAAATCACCGGCTTTGCAAGCTTTGAGTCAGGTTCCCTACACTGATGGATCTGTGGCATTCACCATGGCTACGGGTGAGGTGAAGCGCAATGGCGTCAAAGTCCCCGTTTTTGAAATTCGTGCAGAGAACAGAGATTTCTTTGCAGATGTCTTCTCCAAGTACAAGAGCCTGATCGGCAACGAGCGCATTGACGCTTTGGTCGTCGGGTCATTGGTTGAACCCACATTGAGTGGCAACTGGAAATAACACCTGGCCTAAAGGCTGGCAAGCCTTAGCCTCACTTGACCCTAAACCGGGTGATGTTCAGATGGTCGCCATCTATGGACAAGAAGGTGTGAATCATTGCGCTTTGTTAACCGCCAATCATCAACCTGTTTCTCAACCAGGTCACTGTAGCCTTGACGCCTTTCAACAATGGCACAAAGCCACCCGAATACCTGTGCATGAATTCCATGTGGTGGATGAAGCTGCCTGGTTTCCTGCTGGCTGGGTTGATCAGGCCAACGACTGGATGAGTCCTTTGGGTGATGGTCCTTGGTCTCGTCAACTCATCGATGACGGCATGGAACTCATCCATCAAACAGCCATTGCACCTGACACAAGCATGCCTTTGATGGCAAGCAATGCCAACCGATGGCTGAAAGCTAAACAAGGCAATGCCGTGCAGGTGTATCGCCATGGCAACTACCTTGAAGTTGCTGTCATTGAGGATGGTAAAATCACCATGCACAATCACAATCATGCCTCAAGCGGTCACGACGTGGCTTACTTGATTATGCTAGTTTATGATCAATGCAACTTAGCCCAAGAAAGCATGCCAATGCGATGGGAAGGTGATCCAGACATGACTACATGGACCGTGCTTGAACAGTTCGTCCATCAGGTACAACGCGATGGTAGTGATGCCTGGCAAGCTTACAAGGTCATGCTGAATCAAGCATGAGAATTATTGGAGGCATCCATGGAGGGCGACGCCTGATGGCGCCTAGCCGCCTGCCCGTTCGACCCACCACAGACATGGCCAAGGAAGCCCTGTTCAACATCCTCAACAACCGCATTGAGTGGTCGGAGGTAAGCGCCTTAGACCTATTCACAGGCACGGGGAACATCAGCTATGAAATGGCAAGCAGGGGATGTCAATCCGTCACTGCAGTGGACCAACATCGCGGCTGTATTTCCTTTGTCAGAGAAACAGCTGCATCCCTCAATCTCGAAGGCATCCACACCGTCATGGGTGAAGCCACCAAACAATTAGCCTACGGAACTTGGGATGTGATTTTTGCTGACCCCCCTTATGCTTACGACGCCTATGAGGCATTGATTGAGAAGGTCTTCTCTGCCGACGCATTGCATGCAACAGGGCTGTTTGTTTTGGAGCATGGACCTGATCAGGATTTCTCTGAACATGCCAATTGGTCAGATAGCAGGCGCTATGGTGGTGTCTACTTCAGCTTCTTCATGCATGATGCATAAACGCGATAAATTCCCTCACAGCCTTACCCCGGTGACTGACCGCATTCTTCTCTTCCAAGCTAACCTCAGCAAAGGATCTATTGGGTAAATCATCTGACTGAAACAGGGCATCGTAGCCAAATCCCCCCTCGCCTTGTTCCTTTTCAAGAATGATGCCTCTGGCTACACCTTCGAAGAGGTGCTCCCCTTCCCCATCAACCAAGGCAACCACGGTGCGAAATTGTGCACGTCGATCACTGTGTTTACTCAATGCCTTCAATAGCTTGATCCGGTTGGCTTTGTCATCACAGGATGGGCCAGCATAACGGGCTGAATGCACACCGGGCTCACCGTCCAAGCTCATCACTTCCAATCCCGTATCATCCGACATGGCTGGCAGGCCAAATCGCTCATGAATGGCCCTGGCTTTAATCAAGGCATTGGCCGCTAAACTGTCGCCTGTTTCAGGGATGTCTTCTGTCATGCCCATTGCCTTCGCAGAGATCAATTCCCAATGCGATGGCAGGGCCTTGGTTAATTCTGCTATCTTGTACGGATTCTGTGTTGCTAATACCAATTTCATGTCTACAAATGTCACCCATGCGCTGCGATTCTGGATCGGGCCTTTCCTTTTTCTTTTAGCCTTATGCCTTCCCCTCTCAGGCCCCAAGGCCCTGGTCATCGGCGGAGCGGCATGGATGCTGTCTTGGTGGTTGACAGAAATTATTCACCTGGGCGCAACAGCCCTGCTGCCTTTGTTGCTATTTGGGGGCACCGGGTTGCTGGATCAAAGCACCTTAGCCATGGCTTATGCGCATCCGCTGATTTTTTTATTCATGGGTGGCTTTTTTCTTGCAAAAGCTATGGAGCATCAGGGGTTGCACAGCCTGCTTGCAAAGCGGATTCTCGCCTTGTCGGGGAGTCAACCGCGCCAAGCATTGGCGGGCAGCATGCTCGCGACATGGCTCTTGTCCATGTGGATGAGCAACACCGCCACTGCAGTCATGATGCTGCCACTGACCCTCTCACTGGTCAAGCAACTCAAAGGAAGTGACCTGCTTGAACGCCGTATCCTTTTAGGTCTTGCATGGGCAGCCAACCTTGGCGGTATGGCGACTTTGATTGGCACCCCGCCCAATGTCCTTTTTGCTGCCTTTCTTGAAGACTCCACTGGTGTGGTGATGGATTTTTGGACCTGGTCTTCCATGGCAATCCCCGTAAGTGTAACTTTGATGCTTGCCGCTTATGTACAGCTTCAGGTGGGACTCAGCAAGGCTTCCTCTGAAGCCCTACCTAAACCCATCAAGCAACCATGGACCACCGGTCAGCGTCGCATGGCTTTCGTGTTTTTCTTGACAGCTATGGCATGGATGACCCGCTCATGGGTTGCTTCGATGATTTCTTTGCCACATTACAGTGACACATGGATTGCTATCACTGCCTCCTTGGTCATGTTTTCCCTGCCAGCTGGCAAACGCCAAGGCCCCTTGCTGCCGTGGTCCATTGCAAAGGACATTGAATGGGGCATCTTGCTGCTATTCGGTGGTGGGTTAGCATTGGCCTCTGGCCTGAAGGCTAGCGGTTTGCTTGATGTCATGGGTGGCGTGAGCAGCCAAATGGAAATCATCCTTTGGATTGGGATTGCAGCTGCTGCGGGGGTCTGGCTCACTGAATTATTTTCCAACATGGCCCTGGTTTCCGCAATGCTTCCTATCGCCTTGGCCTTGAGTCTAGCAAAGGGCATCCCCTTTGAGGCTGTAGCCATCCCCTTAACGATGGGGGCAAGTTGTGCCTTCATGTTGCCCGTGGCTACGCCGCCCAATGCTCTGGTCTTTGCCACGGGTAAACTCAAAATCCTTCACATGGTTCAACATGGCGTATGGATGAACATTTTTGCTACTCTGGTTATATGGGCAGTCTGTGCATTGAGCTTTGTTTAGCTCGCTGGCATCACCAGATCTTTATCGACCTGCTTGAGAAATTTTGCAGGCACTTGTGCTTGTATCACGCTGGCTAAAGCAGCAGCTATGCCTTGCTTTCGCTGCCCGGGCAGCTGCACCATGGCGATGCGCCGGACTGGTCGTGGCTCGGACAAGGGTTTTGCATTGCTTTGCTTGTCCCTGGGCAATTCCATCACAGCCAATTCAGGCAACAAGGTCATACCTAATCCCGCATCAGCCATACGAATCAAGGTTTCCAATTGACCCACTTCCACACGAATGGCAGAATTTCGGGGCTTGTTACATACCGACAATACTTGATCTCGAAAGCAATGACCTTCTGGCAATAAAAGGATGTCATCGCGTTCTAGTTCACTGTGTGATAGGAAAAGCTCATTGGCCAGCGGATGTCCCTCAGGCACATAAGCTACCAAGGGCTCATCATACAAGGTCCACGAGGCCCAGTCGTCAGCCATGGCATCCAATGGTACAGCTAAAATTGCCGCATCAATAACCTGTGTGCGAACCATTTCTAACAACGATTTGGTCGAGGCCTCTTTGATTTCAAGTTCCAATGATTTGAATCGCTGGGTGATGGGTCCTGCAAATCGATGAACCAGGTAAGGCGCCACTGTGGGAATGATGCCAAGGCGGAACACCCCTTCCACGGGCTGATCCCATTGCTTGGATAATTGTTCAATGTCTTGGGTCGCTTGAATCACCAAGCGGGCTTGTTGCAATACAGCCTCCCCTAATTCAGTGAGCACCAAGGGTTGCTGCTTTCGATTGACCAAGGGTTGACCCAGGTCCTGTTCCAATTTATTGACCTGCGCACTCAGCGTTGGTTGCGTCACGCCACATGATTTTGCTGCACGGCCATAATGCCGATGCTCTTCAAGGGCTATCAAATAGTGCAGTTGGGTAATGGTCATAGCAATGCGTAACGTTGAAAACGAAGGTACGGGACAAGTTTGGCACCAAAACCTCGGTAAAACCTTGCCAACCCAGGTGCTTTACTGCCTTCAAAGTCAAACAAGTCATAGCGTCCAACAGCATCAATGATGGCCTGGTCAATCAGGTGGGTCATTGCGCCAGATGTTAACCCCGCCTCTGTCACACAGGAGAAGAGCATCACAACCCTGTCCTGGCTTTGAATCAAGAACAAGCCGGCATGCAACTGATTTCCTGGACCATAGAGGGTTAAAACCTTTCCTCTGCCTTGATGCATGGCCTGATACATCACTTGAGACATGGCTGACAAGTAGCCTGAAGGCACGTCGTATTTGCTGCCTTGATTGGCTTGGAAGGTCTGAATCAGCAAAGTGGGTGAGTCCTGCTCAAAAGCTTGCAAATCTGCCTTGCTTGCCTTCTTTAAGTTGCGCAAGCATTGCTTGCTGTAATTTGTGTGAATGGCTTCGTAGCTCTGACCTAAAGGCAGTTCATGGTTTGGCAATGATTCCCATCGACTCAGCCTCAACCTTGGACTCCAATGCCAACTCGTTGGCGCTTGCCAATCTTGAGGCTGACGCATGGCAATGTCAACTTTGGTGAATCGCCGCGGAATGCCGGCGACCAATGCTTTGAGTTCTGCCGCATCGCAAGAACCAACAGGGCCCCATTGCTGCACAGCAAATGGCGTGTAGGCCACACGCAGCAGCCATCGCCGTTTCCAGGCCATGGGAAGGGCCGTGGCCTCTCCGCAAACAGCACCCCAACGCAAGGCCAATGAATCGATGTAGTTCAAATGGTTGGCTGGCTGATCACCGCCGCCCACACGAAGCCACTGTGACCATTGACTCTTCAGGGCCTCACTATCCTTCCAGGCAGGCTTCATGCGCGCTCCTTCATCCATTGTTTCAATCCTTTCACCCACTCAAGGTAGGGCAGGCAATCGGCATCAGCCCATGCGGGATTGGGCCCGAAAAATCGCCAATGACTTGCAATAACCAAGGGATGGCCAGAAGCCATAGCATCCGCCTCCAAAGCGTGCAACCACCTGGCAATGCTGGCTGCATCCCGACCCTTCACATGCTGATCCATGGCAACAGAGGGTACCACCACATGACCCAAGGTGCCATCTTGGCGCAGCCATGGGTAGGGCAAGCCCATACCTGATCGGTAGCCGGGGCTATTGGCATAGGACATGCTCCAATCTTGGTAAGCCATGCCATGAGGGAGGTCTTCATAGGCATCAGGTAGGCGCATTTTCAAATAATGTCTGCGCTGACGGAGCGGCAAATGGCCCAGTGACTGTGCCAGCAATGCAGATTCAGCCATCACATCTGTGCCATGGTATGACGGGTGAATGCCCATGCTTGGCATGATGCGATGAAGCAAACGCAAGGCATCCTTTGCCAGGGGTCGATCTCCAGGCAATCCATGGTCATGGTCATTGCGCTCAGGTCCCACCCAAGCAAAGGCCTGCCATCGAATGCTTGGGTAGCTCAACTGGAGCATTGCCAGATGGTCATGCGCATCGAATGGGTCTATGTCCTGCAACAATCTCGCATACAGCCTTGTCCACTTGCCTTTGAGCAGGTCGCGCCACAAGGTCAACAGGCGGTGAGACAGTGGGTAGCCATCAAAGGCTCTGAGGTGGTCAACATCAATGATGACCGTGGGTTGTGCCATCACCTGCCGATGCCCCACCAGTTGATGGTCTTGCATCAGGGCCCCTGCCCATCGATGACAGATGGCCGTTGACAACCAGCCCCGCTGAGCCATCACTGAATGGACGGCTTGGTAGCGACCGTGTTCATCCAGGGATTCACTCCCCCATTCTTCACGGCGCAATGCTGCCCACAAGATGCTTGCCAGGTAGTCGGGTGCACTGCCAGCAACAAAGGGTGTTGGCCCTTCATCGACACATTGCATCCATGATGCATCTTCCAATGCAACGTCCAGTTGGCCTGAATTCGACCAAGTCATACCCGTTTCAGACCAATCCAATCTCCAGCCCGTGATGACGTGAAACAAGCGAGACACATGATGGTGCAAGGGACTGGGGTTGGCATGAGCCAACGTGAGCGTCCGCGGCCTCACTAGCCCCTCCTCATGGACCAAGGCATTGGCCATGTGTTCTGCCGCCTTGCCATCGCCGTAAATGGGGGGAAATAATGATTCACACCTTGCCTTCACTGCTGCCCGCATAGGGTAGTAGAAATCTTCAGTCATTGGCGGCAACAAAGTGGAACAGCCACTGGCTAGCAGCTCCTTCCACTCGGTTTCTGTTCGCAAGACCACACAATGTCGCTTGAGAAAATACGCCTCCTTCTGAACGCCTCCGGAATCTGTCAATACCACCTCAGCTCGCTGAATGGCTTGGATCATGTCTGCGTGAGACAAGGGGGGTAACCATTGAATATGTGGGTAATCCACTGAGGGATCCTTGCCAATCGCATTGCGCAGTCGAGGATGCAATGGCCACACAACCTGGTAGCCTTCTTTGTCCGGTGACGCCAAATCATGGATAGTTGACAGGATGGACTCCCGCATGGCCTTGTCATCTACATTGGTGTTGCGATGCAGGGTGACAAGGATGCTTCGGGCATCCGGCTTCACATCCGGCATGGCCATCAAACCATCTGCCATGATATCACCCGTGTTGATGGTCTGTCCTGCACCCCGATCCAAACCTTCTGCTCGCAAATGCTGCATGGCTGTTTCACTTGGCGCAAAGTGCCAGTCAGCTAGGTGGTCTGTTTCTACGCGACAGGCTTCCTCAGGCATGTTGCTATTGAAGCTTCTTAAACCCGCTTCTACATGCGCCAAGTTCAAGCTCAAAGAGGAAGCAGCCCTGGCACCACAAAGGGTGCTGTAAGTGTCGCCATAAACCACCACAGTTTGAGGTCTCCATTGAGCCAGAACCTGCTCCATGTTCGATTGATTGCTGGCCATGTCTGTTGACCAATCAAGGATGTGATCTGCTTGCAAGCCAAAGTCGGCAAAGAAAACCTCACTCATGGCCGGTTCCCAATGCTGACCACTGTGCAAGACTTTCTGCTCTACCCCTTTCGCAGCAAGGGCCCGGTAAAGGGGCAATAGTTTGATAAATTGTGGCCTAGCGCCAACGATATGTGTAATCATGGTCCTCTTCAAGGAGCCAATAGCCAGCCCTTGTCAGCAAAACTAACATAATCCCCTTTCCCAATGATCAGATGGTCAAGAAAGGTGATGTCCAACATCTTGGCAACTTGTTGCAGTCGCTTGGTCAATTGTCGATCCGCATGGCTGGGGTGTAAGCGGCCACTGGGATGGTTATGCGCTACGATGATACCGCAGGCCTTGTGGGTCAACGCGACTTGGTAGATGACCCGGGAATCGGCCAGGGTCTGAGACCATCCTCCTTTGCCAATGCAAGCTTTATGCAAGACACGGTTAGCTTGAGACAGGTAGAGCACCCAAAATTCTTCGTGATCAATGTCGTCGAGTTGATCTTTCAAGGCATCATAGCTGTCTTTGGAGCTTTTGATGCACGGAGCTATCACCTGTGGTTGGTTAAGCAATCGCCTGGACAGTTCCAATGCTGCAGCAATCCTTGCAGATTTTGCAGGACCTATTCCCGGCACAGCTTCCCACTCGACTGGACTGGCCTCACGCATGGCTGACAAATCCCCATCATACGGTTGCAGCAAGGTTCTGGCAAGGTCCAGGGCGCTTTGTTTGTGGCTGCCTGTCTGAAGGATCAGGGCCAAGCACTCTGATGTGCTCAGACTTCGAACCCCGTGACTGAGGCACTTCTCTCGGGGCCGTTCCTCTGGTTGCCAGGCGCTAATCGGTATCATGCCCGCAAGATGAGCAGGTCACACCTAGGTACTCGCTGGTAAACGAAAATCCAACGCATAAAAAAAGCTGCTCAGAGGCAGCTTCTTTATTGAATCATTGCTTGACTATTCAAGCGAGCTTGTTCACAGCCTTCGCCAATCCAGATTTCAAGTTGGCTGCTTTGTTCTTGTGTATGATGTTACGCTTCGCCAATTTGTCCAACATAGCTGACACCAAGATCAAGCTCTTGGATGCCTCCTTGCTGCTGGTCATAGCCTGAAGTGCGCGCATGGCATTTCGTGTGGTCTTGGAGAAGTAACGATTGTGAACACGCTTCTTCTGAGTCTGTCGGATGCGCTTAAGTGCTGATTGATGGTTTGCCATGTGATATTATTTTTGTGACCCGTACGGGATTCGAACCCGTGATCTTCTCCGTGAAAGGGAGATGTCCTAAACCGCTAGACGAACGGGCCCCTATTAAAGGAGTGCAAATGTAATAAGAAATCGCATTTGAAACATGATACTCAGGGATTTTTTTCGATGATCCCCTCGCCCCCATGCCTAACTGGGCCTAAAACCCAGTCGTTTACTTGTTTGAAGTCGTAATTCATTGCGGAGCCCCTCCAGTTCCATGACCGTGATTTCACGAAAATCTGTGAAATCAGCGATGACTAAATCCATGTCCATGGCATGAATCATCAAGCGTTCAACCCATGATTTAAGAATGGCTTCATCCAGTCCATTTTCAGTCAACGGCATAGACAACCCGGTGCCACCTTCTGCAAAATGATGCCCTTCTCCATTGATGAGTAATCGACTAAGCAAGGTGCCTAAGTCATTCATGCGCCTCATTTTCATTGAATCTGACAGAAAGTTGTAGGCGTGAATCAAACCATAGTACTTGCGATTGGCATCCTCGCGGACATAAGGTGTTGCAAGCAAGAAATGGTCATCTGGCAATTTGAAGGCGTTGCTATGAAAGAGAAATATCAATGTATCACCAGAAAAGGTGATGCCTACTTCATGCTCACTTCGCTCCACATACTCAACAACGACATGCTTGTCAACTCGGCAAACTTGGTCATTGAGCGATTTGGCCACCAATTTAAGTACGGTTTTCAGCAGCTCAAAGCTTGCCAAGGCTTGACGGTGGACCAGCTGTTTGTTGCTGGCTTTCGTGCAAAGGGTTTTAATGATTCGTTTTTCCATATCCTTCTATCAATAGGCTATGGCAAACAAGACCCGCTCAGGTGATGGTTCGCCCGTTAAAATGCAGCTTCCGTTTTCTTGTGGATTGTTCAAAGGAATGCAGCGGATGGTTGCCTTGGTTTTCCTCTTGATCAGTTCTTCTGTCTCTGCTGTGCCATCCCAATGTGCTGAGATGAAACCGCCAGCTTTGATGGCCACTTCAAATTCAGACCAGCTGTCCACTTTCACGATGCTGTCATCCAATCGACGCTTTGCAGCATCAAACAAATCCTTCTGTATCTCAGACAGCATTTCAACCATGCGTTCAATCAAGCCTTCCATGGGCATGGTTTCCTTGGTCAAGGTGTCGCGACGGGCAATTTCTACTTGATTGTTTTCCAAGTCACGTGGCCCAACAGCAATGCGAATAGGCACACCCTTGAGTTCATATTCATTGAATTTCCAACCTGGCTTGTAGGTGTCTCTGTTGTCAAATTTCACACGTATACCTGCAGCGCGAAGCTCAGCAAGCAATGGCTCAACCACCAAAGAGATGGCCTCAAGTTGCTCGGGACCCCTGTAGATAGGAATGATGACAATCTGGGTTGGAGCCAACTTGGGCGGGATCACTAGGCCCTGGTCATCTGAATGTGACATGACAAGTGCGCCCATCAATCGTGTGCTGACCCCCCATGAGGTGGCCCATACATGCTTGACTTTGCCATCTTTATCCTGAAAGGTGACGTCAAATGCTTTAGCAAAATTCTGCCCCAAGAAATGCGATGTTCCTGCTTGCAGGGCTTTACCATCCTGCATCAAGGCTTCAATGCAATAGGTTTCGATGGCACCTGCAAATCGCTCATTGGGTGACTTGATGCCACGCAGCACAGGCATGGCCATCATGTCTTCAGCAAAATCACCATAAACATGCAGCATCTGTTCTGCCTCCGCAATGGCTTCTTGCTCTGTTGCATGAGCCGTGTGGCCCTCTTGCCACAAGAACTCTGTGGTGCGCAAAAACAAACGTGTCCGCATCTCCCAGCGTACCACATTGGCCCATTGATTGATCAAAATTGGCAAGTCACGGTAACTCTGGATCCAATTTTTGTAGGTGTCCCAAATGATGGTTTCTGAGGTGGGTCTGACAATCAACTCTTCTTCAAGCTTGGCCGATTCATCCACAATCACCCCTTTACCATTGGGGTCATTTTTCAACCGGTAATGGGTCACCACAGCACATTCTTTCGCAAACCCTTCCACATGAGCTGCTTCCTTGGAGAAATAACTCTTAGGGATGAACAACGGGAAGTAGGCATTTTCATGACCTGTTTCCTTGAATCGGCGATCCAAATCTGCTTGCATGGCCTCCCATATGGCATAACCATGGGGCTTGATTACCATGCAGCCTCTGACGGCTGAGCTGTCTGCAAGTCCGGCTTGCACAACTAGGTCATTGTACCATTGTGAATAGTCTTTGTCACGGGAGGTCAAGTGCTTTGCCATGGAGTTGGTATGGATTTTGTATTCTCTAGATATAGAATGCCAAATATACTAAGTATGAAACGCTATATACTCCTCCTCACTACCCTAATTCTAGCCAGCTCCTGTGCCATGACGCAAGATGGGCTTAGCGACAACTACGATGAAGGCATCTACAACTGGGACAGCTATCCCGGCGACTGGGAAGGTGCTGACCCACAGGTGGCTTACGAGAAGGGCTACGAAGATGGCTACGGGGATGCTGAGGGCGATCTCAGTGGCCAACAAGACAGTTACACCACCACCTACCGCAAGTGGTACCGTCCTCGCTCTATTCACTATTCCACGTTTTACTACGGCTACAACAGTCCGTGGAGTCAAAACATTTGGAGCCCATGGGGCTACAGCAGAGGGTTCAACCACCACAACAGCTATATGTGTTGGCCTTATTACCCTTACAACAACGGACACTCGAACTACGGATACCATTTCGGTTACGGCTACAACTATGGCAACAACTACGGTTACAACGGGCACAACAACTATGGGTACAACTACGGTTACAACGGATACAACAACTATGGGTACAACGGGTACAACGGATACAACAACTCGGGCTGGTCTGGCTCAACTTCAACAAGCGTAGATAGCCCCGCAAGCAGGGTTCGGCGACAAAGCCTACAAGGTCCTACGACGAACCGAAGGGCTCCTGCAGTGAGCCGTCCCAACGGCGGAAGGATACAGGTTATTTCTGAATCAAGGGCACCTGTGATCAACAGCTCTCGCAGACCCAGCGATGCGGAAATTCAAGCCAGAAGGCCTCGAAGTCAACAAAGTAGCCAAGAAGCTCAATCTACCAGGCCTCAATCTAATCAGAGTCAGGCAACAAGCAGCTATCAACGTCAATCTTCAAAACCTACACGGGCAGCTTCTCCAAAGCAATCAAGTGCGAAAAACAGATCCACTCAAACGCGTTCCAGTAAACCGAGCTCACAGTCTACTAACCGATCATCGAACAATCGCAGTTCACAATCTACCAGTCGTCCATCGAGCAGCAACAGCCGGTCTTCATCCAGCAGCAATAGCCGGTCTTCATCGAGCAGCAACAGCAGGTCTTCATCCAACAGCAGACGATGAAAAAGATCTTGTTTATTGGAGTTCTAGCTTTTAGTGTCGCAGCTCAAGCGCAGTCTTCCGTGGTGTTCAACATGCTTTCCAGTGATGGCGGCATGGGCAGTGCGCGGTACATGGCCCTAGGCGGAGCCATGGGGGCCCTAGGCAACGATGCCAGCGCAGCAGCTGACAACCCCGCAGGTATTGGCACTTACCGTTCAAGTGAGCTGCAAATTGATTGGCAAGGTGGATTGATGACGCGCCAGGATCCAACTGGGATTCAAATCCCCAATGTTTCCTACGTGCGTGTGACACCTATAGCTAAAGGGTACCAATTCAATGGTTTCTTTGCTTTTCAAAATGACACATGGTCCGGTAATCAATGGCAATCCATTGAAAGCAATCCTAATGAACGCATGGTGGACCAGTGGCTCGATGCCTCTCAAGGCATCAATGGACCAGATGAATTGCTTGCAGCTGGACTGCTTGGCGCCTATACAGCTTACCAGGGTTACGTGCTGGAGTACGATGAGGACAATGATGAGTTCTTTGATCTATCTCAAGGTCTCCCTTCACAACGCGTGACACTCATTAAGCAGGGTTTTCAAAGCAACCGTCTGGTTGCGGGGGCGAGCTTGAGAACGCCACAGCTATCTATAGGACTTAGTCGGAGCTATGTGCAGGCATCTGCCTTTGAAGCCCTTGTCGTCGACGAAGATGGCTTCAGTGGCTACACATCTGGATACACCTACAGTCAGAGTGATTCCATGAGCATAAGTGGCGCTTCAAGCAGCTTAGGCGTGATTCTTCGACTGCCACTAGACTTGCAAGCAGGGATGCGAATTTCCATGCCCGACGTCGCTTCACTTGACTGGTACAGCAGGTACCGCATGACGGCTAGAACAACAAACAATGATTCTCCGTTTGAACTGACTGACAAAGAAACCTGGGAGACCCTTCCGGGTATTTCTACGGCATTTTCTCTGGCAAAAAAGTTCCAATCAAAGGGGTTCATTGCTGTCGAGTACCACCGAAAATCCTTGCCTGAGCAAACCATCATTTCACCTATTTCAGCTATTGGCATCGGGCAAGATTTGCTGGATGAC
>Ga0307995_1001273_pt1 | contig 15977 bp, 14 predicted proteins | sample EllFjometagen262_FD_203132 | JGI IMG/M metagenome (GOLD analysis project Ga0307995, IMG submission 203132) | Marine microbial communities from Ellis Fjord, Antarctic Ocean - #262 | ecosystem: Environmental > Aquatic > Marine > Unclassified | place: Southern Ocean | collected 2014-11-02
CCTTCGCATTCTAAGCGAAACACCCTTAGTTAAAGATAGAGCGGCGCTTCGGCGTCGCTCTTTTTTGTTGCAGCAACCGCTTCTGCCACAGCTGCACTCCGAACCGCATCGTCCAAAACAAACAACTGAGCTACACGTTTACATGCTTGTATGTACGTCGTCAGGGTTTTGGAACCATAAGAAGCTTAAAGTAAGAGAGAGTTTGACTAACCTTTCGGTTACATTACGTGTTAGCTAAGTATAATTGAGGGCTGTATAAAGTAGATTACTGCTTTGCGCACCTCGTTTTCCCACGACAAAAACTGGATGCATATATTTGCCCTCAGCCCACTTGCGGCTTGCGTGACTGAGGTGAGGAAGATACCGACAGCGTTGTTGTGCGCTGAACAGCTGGATTACTGATGATAAAACGAGATATATTTTTGAGTGGGAGAATGTAATTTGGATAATTACTCGTCGTCAACTCCCCAACCACTCACCTTTGACGTCCTAATTGTGGGAGCTGGTCCAGCCGGAATGATGGCAGCCGAGCATACTGCCCTTGCGGGTTTGAAGGTCGCCGTCGCAGATGCGATGCCCTCCCCCGCCCGCAAATTCCTCATGGCCGGAAAATCAGGCCTAAACCTGACCAAGGACGAAGACACAGCCGCATTCATCAAAAATTATGACGCCATCGAACCCCTGCGCCCAATACTGGCGGAGTTTGGCCCCACAGAGGCAATCACCTTCGCGCAGGGCTTGGGCCAAGAGGTCTTCACAGGCAGCACTGGACGGGTGTTTCCCAAAGCGATGAAAGCTTCTCCACTGCTGCGTGCATGGTTGGTGCGTTTGGAAAACTTGGGTGTCACGCTTTTGCGCCGGCATCAATGGGTGGGGCCACTCGTGGCCAGTGAAACTCACAGCTTTGAAACCCCCTCTGGTGAAGTACAAATTCAGGCTAAAATTCTGATCCTTGCCATGGGTGGCGCCAGCTGGGCGCGATTGGGTTCTGACGGCGCGTGGTCGAAACATTTCACGCAGGCTGGCGTTGTACAGTCAGAGTTTGTGGCGGCCAATGTTGGCATGCAAGTAGCATGGTCCGAACATATGAACCCACACTTTGGCAAACCACTCAAAAACATCAAAATCTCGGTTGCAGGCGCACAAAGTCGTGGCGAATTTGTGATCAGTCAATCTGGAATAGAAGGCGGGGCGGTATATGCCCTCGGCCGCAGGCTGCGCAAAAATGCACTGGCAAGGCTAGATTTCGCCCCACAAATCAGTAGAGCCGATCTGCATAAGATGATTTCCAGTCGTAAACCAAAAGACAGCCTCAGCAATTTTTTGAGAAAATCTGTAAAACTAGATGCCACAAAACGCGCCTTGGTTTTTGAACTTACCCAGCCCATGCCGCGCGACATCAATGGCCTAGTGGCTGCGATCAAAAATGCGCCCTTGCCCCTCACGGGACCCTACCCGATGGATCAAGCAATTTCCACCGCCGGAGGGGTCATGTGGGACGCGCTGACACCTGAGCTGATGCTTAAATCTCACGCTGGGATTTTCTGCGCTGGTGAGATGATCGATTGGGAGGCGCCAACGGGCGGCTATCTGATTACAGCCTGCCTCGCGACAGGCCGTTGGGCAGGCCGTGCTGCGGCTAATTACCTGTCAGCAACAGCACGCTTATAAGCGTCACGACCGCTGCACCGCTTTGCATAGCCTTTCAAAGCTTCACTAGCATTTGGGAATTTGGCATTAAACGCCCAATTTAAACAGTGCACCGCCAGAATATCAGCAATTGTGAATGTGTCACCCATCAAAAATTCACCCTGCAAACGTTCTTCAAGGCGCGTTAGGCTGCGTTCAAACTCCCACTTCAACACAGGTTTGACCTCTGGAGCGCGTCGATCAACTGGATTGATAAACGAGTTTTTCGCAGCAACCCAAAGCAGGCTGTCAAATTCTTCTAGCAAGAATTGGATATGTCCATCCATACGCAAGCGTTCCACCGAGCCTGCTGGAAATGTCAGGGCGTTGTGGCGGTCAGATAGGAATGTCATGATGGCGACACTATCAGGCAGGACTTCACCCTCCACGATCAAAGCAGGAACTTTTCCAGTGGTGTTGAGCGCCTTCGCTTCGGCTGAGCCAGGATCACCAACAACTTGGTCATAGCTCACGCCTAGCTCCTCAAGTGTCCAAATGACACGTAAAGTGCGGTTCTTAGTGGATCCCAAAACTGTATACATTATCTTTTTCCCATCATCGTTATACGAATAAAACACCGTTCAACCTGAGCCATTTGGGGCGCGGTTTGTCCCGCGGAGCGCAGCTTTAAATCTGTCTCCAGCAATAGCGATATGACTTGTTCCAAGCGGTCACGGCTCCAAGCGGTCACTTGGCGTTGAATGCGATCACGACGTGGCCCATAAACTGGGGGGCGCAATTTTCCAATACCTTGAGCAGCCCCTCCAGGATCACAAGCCGCCGTGTGCAGCATGCGAAAATGACGCAAAGCCGCGATGCAAAGCCCGGTGGCGGTGCCGCCCTGGGCGATAACCCGATGCAGAACCGGTGCCAGCTCATTGGTTTTCAAATCAGCCACCAAGCCAATCACATCATCCAAAGCAGCTTCTGTCGATTGCGGCGCGCAGTCTTCCACGTTGCCAATAGCCACTGGTCCGGCCTGGGTCATACAGAAAAGAGATAATTTTTCCAAAAACTGATGAAAATCTCCTGGATCCAGTACCTTTGATAGATCAAAAATTGCAAGGCTCGCCTCAGCGCTCACTTCGCCCATCCCCACTTTGGCAAGTCCGGCTTCAACTTCAGCCCGGGAGGGCGCTTCATCAAAAATTGCTATGGCCCAAGCATTCGGGTGAGCCTCAAAGGCCTTGCGGATCTTGGATGTAGGTTTCAAAGCCCCACCGATCACGACCATCTGCGCGTCCCCTTTTTGCCAGACCTTCAGGCCTGCCAAAACAGCATCCGCACAATTCTCATTAGCATCTTCAACCAATACAACCCTTGGACCGGGGAAGAAGCCTACCGCCTTGATGGCATCATTCAAAGCCGCACTATCCCGGCGCAGCTCACCGCCTTGTAACCGTGTTAGGCGCATTTCCTCTTCACCCAGAGGGCCGATCAAGCCCTTAACCAGTTGCTGACGTTTTAACGCCACACGCATCGCGTTGGCCCCGTAAATCAACACCCCAGTCTTATTTGGGTCAGGTCGTATGAAAACACCCAATGCATCACGCGCGGAGAGCTTCATGAGCGATCCAAGATCAAAAGAGAGTTGGACACCTGCTTGGCGAGGATCACCATCAGGCGGTCATAGGCGTCTCTTTTTGAGCGCTGGGTCGCAACCGTGGTGCCGGTGGCTGAATAGCCGGTGAAAGATTTTGCAGTTTCAGTAAGTAAAACGACACCCCCGCTGTCGACTAAGGAGTATTCCAAAAGCCCCACAAGGCTGAATCGATTAATCTCTTGTGCGGCTGAGACAACGACAATATCTTCATCAACACTTAATTTATACTGCAGGTCATAAAGCTTGGACACAGCCTGACCGAGTTGCACTTCCAAATTACGCACAAGTTCAAACTCAACCCGGTTTGTTGGAGCTTGGACCAAAACAGTATTGCGCAGTAACTGAAACTTGGTGTTAGCGCCATTTACAGGTACCAAGTCGCACCCCGCGAGAGCGAGAGCGGCCAAGAAAAATCCACATCGGCTAGATAACCACATTTACAATGCGCCCAGGTACAATGATCAGTTTCTTAGGTGTAGCACCGTCGAGCGCTTTGACCACAGCATTATTAGCCAAGACCAAGACTTCCAGCTCTTCCTTGCTCATATCCTTTGGAACGGTGATCTCATCTCGACGTTTTCCATTGATCTGAATCGGCAAAGTTACCTCATCCTCTACCAGCAAAGCCGGATCTGCAACGGGCCAAGCTGCATTGGCGATCAGCCCTTCACCACCTTGATGCGCCCAAATATCTTCGGCCAAATGCGGTGTCATAGGCGCCATCAACTGAGCCAATGTCACAATCGCTTCATGCTGTGCGGCATATCCCGCTTTGGTTTTACCCAATGCAGCAGTCAGGCCATAAAGCTTTGCAATAGCGGCATTAAATCCAAAGCTTTCCACGCCCGTAGTCACGTCTTGAATGATTTTATGCAGGGTTCGCAGAAGGTCTTTATCACCCTCTCCAACATGTTGTTTGTCCATGTTCGCGATCTTATCGCTCAATTGCCAAACTCGGTTCAAATGTTTGTAAGCAGCCTCTGCGCCGGAGGCAGTCCACTCCACATCACGCTCGGGTGGGCTATCAGACAGCACAAACCAACGGGCCGTATCAGCGCCGTAGCTGCTGATAATGCTGATTGGATCCACCACATTATTTTTCGATTTTGACATTTTGGCCGAAGGCACAACAGTTAACTCAGCACCCCCCTCTATTAAAAAGGCTTTACCGTCCCGTAACTCTACTGCCTCAGGGTAGTGGTAAACCGGGCGTTTGTCGGCGCCGTCAGATTTGTAGATCGCGTGAGTCACCATACCTTGCGTAAACAAGGCATCGAAGGGCTCAATCGCCGTTTTCGGCAAATGCCCGCAGATCTGCATCGCCCGCGCAAAGAAGCGAGAATACAGCAGATGCAGGATCGCATGCTCAACGCCGCCAATATATTGGTCAACGTTCATCCAGTAGCTAGCCTCGTCCATATCGGTTGGCGTCGCAGCATTGGGCGCGGTGAAACGTGCATAATACCAAGAGGAATCCACGAATGTGTCCATGGTATCCGTCTCACGTCGGGCATCCTTGCCACAGGCTGGACAGCTGCAATGACGCCAAGTCGGGTGGCGGTCCAGCGGATTACCCGGGATATCAAATGTCACATCATCCGGCAGGCGAATGGGAAGGTTCTCTTTCTTCTCAGGCACCACACCGCAGTCATCACAATGCACCACAGGAATCGGACAACCCCAATAACGCTGGCGGCTCAGGCCCCAGTCGCGTAGACGGTATTGGGTTTTACCATTGCCAAGACCCTGTCCTTCGGCCCAATCGACGGTCGCATCAATGGCCTCTTGGCCTGTGGCCTCGCTCAGGCCAGCAGGTTGATCAACCCAGCGAACCTTTTCAGATTTCATCGGCACAAAAGCGATTTTGTCGACCGGGGTATCATTGCCCAAGGCGAAGAAAGTATCAATAACTTGCAGATCATACTTTCGCGCGAAATCAAGATCGCGTTGATCATGGGCCGGGCAAGCAAAGATAGCACCAGTACCGTAATCCATCATAACAAAATTCGCCACCCAAACCGGCAAAGGTGCGCCACCCAAAGGATTTTGCACGGTGATGCCTGTGGCAAAGCCCTTTTTCTCAGCCTTTTCCATGGCCGCTTCGGTTGTGTCCATCTTTTTGCATTCAGCGCAGAAGGCTTCCAATGCGGGATTGTGAACAGCTAAGCTTTGGGTCAGCGGATGGTTGGCCGCTAATCCGATGAAGGAGGCCCCCACCAAAGTATCAGGCCGCGTGGTGTAAACGGTGATCCCATCATGGCCATCTTGCGGCTTGGATAGAGGGAAAGTCATCTCAAGGCCACGGGATTTTCCAATCCAGTTTTCCTGCATCAGGCGCACTTTTGCGGGCCAGTTTTCGAGATTGTCTAAGGCATCCAGCAACTCACCTGACATGGAGGAGATGTTAAAGAACCATTGCGTCAGTTCGCGGCGTTCCACTTCAGCGTTTGAGCGCCAGCCCTTGCCATCAATGACTTGTTCATTGGCCAAAACGGTCATATCAACTGGATCCCAATTGACCATCGCATTTTTTCGGTAGACCAAATTATTGGCCATCATGTCCAAGAATAATGCTTGCTGTTGGCCGTAATATTCTGGATCACAGGTGGCAAATTCGCGCGACCAATCAATCGAAAGGCCTAACGGCTTCATCTGATCGCGCATCGTGGCAATGTTAGCATAGGTCCAATCTTTGGGGTGACCACCTATGGCCATAGCAGCATTCTCAGCCGGCATGCCAAACGCGTCCCAGCCCATAGGATGCAGAACATTGTGACCCGTTGACTGCTTATAGCGTGCCACCACATCGCCCATCGTGTAGTTGCGCACATGCCCCATATGGATGCGGCCAGAGGGATACGGGAACATTTCCAAAACGTAATACTTCGGACGATCTGTGCTGGCCACGGCCTTAAAGGTTTCGCTTTTGGCCCAAGCGGCTTGCCATTTGGCTTCAATCTGTGCGGGTGAATAGGTCGTCATAGGAGCCCCTCGTTTACGCAATCGCGGGCCAAACCCGAAGCTAGTGCCCGCTGTCAGTCATAAGCTGCTTTGTGATGGGTTTCCAGAGCCTACGTGCGACTGACTATGGGTGATTATAAAATATCAAATGCTTCAAAAAAAGATAATCGCAAAGAGCCACCCTTCAGGTCAATTGACTATGGGCCAATTTGGAATGTGGATGATATGATCAATGAATGGGTCTTCTGTTTAGTTTACACCACCCATAAGGCTTGCGCGGTCAGCTAGATTGTATTCTGTTCTAGCAGACTGTCCGAAATCCTCTTTTAAGCTTCCCTAGTGCGCTCTAAGTTAGACTTCACACTTCGCAACGGAAATTCACATGTGGCGTAGTGGAGCGTTTAGTCTTGAGATGTTTTTTAACTAAAGCCGTTGTCTCAAAAAAAGAGCGACGCCGAAGCGCCGCTCTATCTTTAACTAAGGGTGTTTCGCTTAGAATGCGAAGGTCAAGCCGATTGCTGTCAAGTCAGAAGCAGTTCCAGCTTTATCATGCATTGCTGCGAATGCAGTAGCACCACCACCGAGTGAATACTCAGCGATAACAGTTGTAGCGTCTGTTTCGTCAGTTGCGAATGATGTTTTCACGCCGCCTGCTGAGTATGCAACTTTTGCATCCCACTCGTCGCCGAAGGAAGCGTTAGAGCCAGGCTTGATTGTTGTATATGAAAGGGTCAACGCATCATTCATTGCGTATGAAACGCCAACTGTTGTGTCATCTTCAGCGCCGCTTGCCAATGACTCGTCTTCAGCAGAAGCACTCAAAGTCAAAGCACCCATTGCGTATGATGCAGAAACCTTTGACGCATCGCCACCGTTGTCATCGTTGTCTGTGCCAGTCACTGTTAGTGATACACCAGCAACTGTGCCGGCAAACTTGTAAGAGCTTGTGGAATTTTCTTGGTCGGTTGTAAGTGCTACAGTCCAGCCCATAACTGAGCCTGAAAGGCTCATGTCTTCTTGCTGAGAGTCATCAAACAAGTTGTCGATGCCGTCTTGGTCTACAGCCAATGTCCAGCCATTGTATGACACTGCAACGTCTGCATCACCTGGGGCAGCACTTTGTACTTCGAGCTTGTCGTCGTCGTCATAGTCGATTTTGCCACCAGAGCCTAAGTCTAAGCCAAGTTTAACTGAGATGCCGTTGTCTGTCTCGGCTGTAGCTGCGATGTCCAAGTCATAGTATGACTCAGCAAACATGTCAGCGCGTGTTGAGAGTGATGCACCGTTGTCATCGATAAGTGCGACACCTGCTGTGCCGGAGAAGGATACGTCTGCAGAGGCAAAGCCAGCTGCGAGTACCAAAGAAGTAGTTGTAAGTAGGATGCCCAACTATATTTCAAAAACTTTAGCTTGAGCAGCTGGTGTCAGATAAAATTATTGTCATGCCATGAATCTATGTCGAGGTTATTTCCTATGAATGATGCCAAGTGATTAACAACAAAACCAGAATCTTCGTTAGAAACATGAAATAAATGTTGGTCTTCGCCAGTGGCCTGCGAGTTCGCCGAGAGTGCGAACGCCTTTGAATTAATGGACAGTTTTAAGGAAGAAAAAATGCCGCCTGTGGAGAAAGCGCTGAGGAGCTCACTGGTTGTATCAAGGCTATTATCGACGAGCCTTAGTATAGTATTGCTGACATTGGCAATCTCTGTAAAAGTCGGGAAAACAACGGATTGCAGAGGTGATGCAATAAGTAGAGATAAGTTGAGAACGTCGCCGGCGGCGCCTTGTTCAAAGGAAAATACAGTGTCTTTTCCGTTGTCTGCGGGGATTGTTTCAAATGTTAGAACATCACGTTTTGAAATCAACTCAGACAGATCTATCTGGTCCTGGCCTGGCCCGCTATGGACCACGTCGCTACCTTCGCCTCCAAAAATAAGGTCATCACCTGCGCCGCCGATCAAGACGTTATTTAGCGCATTACCTATCAGGTAATCATTACCTGAACCACCAACCGCTTTCTCTATCTCAGAGCCTGAGGATATGGTCAATTGAAAGGCTGATGTTATATTGGGGGACTTAACACCCAAATAACTATGCATTTCAGCACGCAAATCGATGTGTACGGCGATACTTTGGCCCTCTGCGCTTATTGTATCACTGCCTGCACCGTCCAAAATAAACACACCCGAACTACTTGAGAAAAAATAACTATTATCTGAAGCCTGATGGTTCGGATTGACCCCGAAAAGGCCTGCAAAAGCCATCAGATCCAAATCTCGATAAGTCCCATCATACTCTGATGTAATCTGCGTGTATGTCGTAACTGTCCAAGCTGAGTTATCCTCGGATGTTGGAAGCAATTGTGTTGCTGTCCCGTCAATTTCAAACGGGTGTTTGAGACCGAAGGCATGTGTAAGTTCGTGGAGCAAAAGTTCATAATCAAAGTTAGTAGTATTGCCGGTGAAGGCGGGAGCGTCATATTTATTTGAGATTATAATATCTGATCCAATAGAATCTACATCATTAGGGAAATATGCATAACCGGCACTATCAGAAGATTGTTGGTTTTGCGAAACAATTATGGTGTTGAATGCGGTAAGTTCGGTCGTTTCAACAAAGGTTACTGCAAACATTTTCTGTAAATCTCGAAAAATATCAAGATAGGTGCCTTGCATTGCAGGGGACGCAGCCGCCCAGCCTGTTCGATCGTTTCCAGTGTAATAATCAGGAATTACAGCAGGAAATGCGTATTGAACTATGTTATCAAAGGATTGGTGGCGGTCGTATAGTTGATCGTAATTTTCATTACCCAACGCGTTTATCCAATAAGGTTCGACGTAGGGTGCTAGAAGTTTAAATTCATTGGGGTCAGCAGAGGTTGGCTGGATGTAGACAGACGTTGGTGGGCTATATCCAGCTGGTAATCCCACAATGATGTTACCCTCTTCTGACGCTATGCCTGAAGATTTGCCGCCACAGGCAGACAAAAGAGGTGTCGCCAACAGAAGGTAAGGCGATATGAATTCGCCCCCCCTTATCCTGAGTTTATACTGACTTATTAAGGTTTTAACACTATTTAGACATATATTTTTTTTCTTTAAGCGCGATTGCGAATGAGAGGCTTGTTTTTCAAATCTCACTGAATTCACCTTTTTTTAAATAGAAATAATTCTTTGATTGTTTTATGGTAATATTCCCAAGTTAAGAGCACCATAAGAAATCTTATTATTTTGGATATTCAGAGCGATCGTTAATGTGTCGTCAGAGCCTTCTTGAGCCGCAAGATCGGCAAGGATCACGGCAAAAAAGTCCTCAAGATTTGGTTCTATATACCCAACATCTTTTGCGAGGTTGAATAAGCTCTTCCAACCTTGCACCGTAACGTTCACATTACCAGTCATGGCGCCATTTTCGTCGTAGGCGAGTTTGCCATCTACAGACATAAGTGATGCGCCAAAGTCAAATTGAGCTTTCTGCAGTAGTAGTATTTGCAGCTCAGGCGCACCATTTCCAATTATTAAGCGATCCAGTGGCCTGGTCAGAAGAATTTCGCTCAGTAGCGAAAGATTTTGAATGGTTTGATATTTTGCGGGAACCCCGACAATGACATCAGATAAGTTTAAATTTTCCAGTTCTGCGCTTAGTTGATAGGCGTTTGAATTATCAGGGAACGACTTAACACTTGCTAAAACTGTACCAATACTTGCACCCCACTGGTTTGCAGAGGCAATTTTAAGATCGTTAAAACTTAAGCTGATGTTTCCTAGAGCAAGGCGCCAGTTAGGTTGGAAGAGAGCAGTTATCTCTGCGTGTGCAGCATCTATATCTAGCTCACCAAGAGATCCTGAGATGCGGTGCGGTTCAGACAGCTCAAGAGTTATTTCATTTGGCAGATAGCTTTTCGCCTCTAGACTTACACCCTGTGTCTTCCATATAAAACTATTTTCGGTTCCGATCTCAATATCTGACAAGCCCACTGTAAAGCTCTGTGGATAGCCTGTCACTGACGCCATTTCAAACTGAGCACTAAGGCCAAGAAACTGTGTATCTTCACTAGCTAATGACACACCCTTTGTAATGGTCTGAGCAGACGCAGCCCAGTAGCCTGACCAAATTAAAAATGGCAAGGCAAACAAAAAGGCTGTCCGTCTGATCGTCTTGGTCAAGATTGTCATATGTAAATCTTTGGCTAAATTATATTAAAACCTCATTGGCTAATAAAACTACATTTTTTTAGCCTTGTTAATCCATTATTACAGATAATAATTAAAAATTATGCATCTTCTAGATTATATAGCAATAAAATTTCTCTTAGGCCGTCTTTTCCAGCTCTGCCTTGAGTGCAGCTACATATGCATTCCGTGCCGTTTGATAAACCGAAATTTCATTTTGAAGCTTACTCATCTGCACTTCCAAAAACTGAAGGCTTGCCAGTTGGGCTTTGCCATTGTCTGTAAGCTCTTCTGTATTGTATTCTATGTCGTCAACTTTGATTTTGGGCATTCTAAATCCTTCCAGATGTTTTAGTCAAAGAGTGAAGCAATATCTACACCCGATTTGCCTTTGATTATTTCTCGTTTTAATTCGGCAACGTAACTTCGTTTGGCCCGGGTGAAAATGGCAAGTAAGTTTTTCATTTCATGAATGCATGCATCAGTATCTTGAAGGCTTGCTACCAATTTTTTTGCATCATCACTAAGCGTATCTAATCCGTGCTCGATACCGTCGATATTGATTTTCTGTGTCATCTACAGAAACTTAGTTGCCATCAATTTTCACGAGCTCACCCTTGAGGGCGGCCGTGTAGCCAAGCCGTGCTGTATCCGAAACGGCCCATTCATTTTTGAGCTGTTGAATTTGCCCATCAACAAATTGAATATTCAAAAGCTGAGCTTTTGCACTGTCGGTCATATCTTCAACTTTATGTTCTTTATCATCCACGGTGATAGACGCCCCATCAGTTTCTGCACTAGGCATTTGTCCACCGTCTTTTTGGCTTTTGGCTTTACTCAAGAGCTTGTCTCCACCTGTGTTTAAGTAAATAAAAGTTCTAAATCAAAGAACAATTATAATGACATAGTTTTTATATTAAAATCTGAGGTTAGCAGCAATAGAAAAAGACGATTAATAATAGGATAACGTCTTTTTTTAGCTTTAATGGCCTTTCAAAATTGTGAACAAACTTGCAAAGGGAAGTTGAATTTTTTATTGGTAGCTTGATATATTTGTGACCTCTGGCAGTAGAGTGTTTTTACGGGTATTGAGAAATTCCTTTAGCTCCAAATCCAGCTCAGAACTTAGCACTAGTGATTTGCGGCTCTTTTTTACACTTTTGGTTTTGATGAGGCTACCTTCTTCAATTTTCAACTTAAGAAATGCGTACATGGTCATTGGGTTTTCTGTCCTGGTATGGAGCATATCGATATAGTTCCAGATGCCATAATCTGGGTCGCCGTCTAGGTATGCTATTGTAAGTAGTAATTCCCATTTGCTGATACTCTTCATAAATGGAAATAGTATTGATTTACATTTAATACCCTGTAAAATAAGCAATTCATCTTTAATCTTCATTTAGAATTGCCTCTCATTTCATTGGTTGTGATTCAAGCATTAATCTTAGTCGCGGAGTGCAAGTTCTTTTACTTTCGAAACTGGCTGCCATACGTAGTCAAGCACTGTACGTTTGCCAGATACAACATCGACAGAAGCTGTCATGCCTGGAAGTAGCGTAACGTCCTCACCCGTTGCAAGAGTGATTGTGCTGTCGAGTGACACGTCGATAAGGTAAAATGCTCCACTGGAACCATCTGATTTATCGGTTATCGCGTCAGGGCTAATGCTGCGAACGTACCCGTCTATGGCCCCGTACCGTGAGGAATCGTAAGCGCTTAGTCGTATACGTACAAAGTCATTCATCCTAATGCTCGAAATGTCTTTTGGATCAATTTTTGCCTCAAGTTTTAAAGCTTCCCCTGTCGGTACAATTTCCAAAATAACATCACCGGCTCGCACGTAAGCGCCTACCGTTTGAAAATTAATTCTATTTACGATACCGTCAACAGGAGCTCGTATCACAGTGCGCTTGACCCTTTCTTTAAGAGCTGGAACGAGTGTGTTTACCTCGCTAAGTTCTGCTACAACTGAATTGAGTTCTTCCAGTGCGCGTCGCTTATAGCTGTCAAGGCTGTTCGAAATTTCGTTCTCAACCTCCAATATTGCAGATCCTGTGCTCGCTACACGGGTTATCGCAGTTTGTATTTCTCCGGACATGCGCTGTTCTTCACGGCGCAACTCAAGTAGTCGAGTTTCTGGCATTAAATTTTGACGCACTAGTGGATTTATAATTGTGATCTCCGAACTGATAAGATCAAGCATATTGCGTGAAGTGTCTAGCGCTTGTTGAGCGGCGATCAAGGCTTGCTGACGCTGTACCTTTTGCTGTTTTAATATAGAAAGCGTGCCTGACAGCTCCTTGCGCTTAGCAAGATGAAGCGCCTTTTCAGTCATAGCTGTGTCCTCAGACTGAGCTATCATACTGGTGTCCGGATCGAAATTTAACGCTGTGCTTTCAGCCTGCAAGCGTAATTCCCTTACAGAAAGTGTTGCAGCACGTTGTTGTAGTTTATCAAGCTCGGACTGTAGCTCTATAGGATTGATCTCGTAGAGCACATCACCTGCTTTAACCAGCGAGTTCTCATTGACTGAACGAGACAAGATAACTCCGGATTCAGAGGACTGAACCATTTGGTTTTGAGTGGTGGACACTACCTTTCCATCCCCACGCGTGACGTTGTCTAGCTCCGCTATAGAGGCCCACCCCACGGCCGCCACTATGAGAGCCGCAATGACAAAAATGATTAGTGAGTTGCCAAAGCCTTCTCGTTCTTCCATTTCCCGGGATAATTTTTCGAATTTTGATATTGGCATGACGCTCTCTTAAATCTAATTATTTTAGCTGGTCAGGAGGGGAATCTAATATAATGTTTCCCTGGTCCATTACTAAGACCCGGGTCACTAGTTTGAGTAGTGTGTTTCTGTGTGTAACGGCAATCATTGTTCTGTCAGGGATATAATCCGCAAGGCGCGTTAATACAGAGGCTTCCGTGGAAGAATCCATTGAGCTGGTGGGCTCGTCGAGCACCAAAATATTGGGATCATGAAGAAGTGCACGACTAAGGTTTATGGACTGGCGTTGGCCGCCAGAAAGACCCACGCCGCGTTCTTTTATTTTCAGATCATAGCCTGCAGGGTTTCCCTTTATGAAGTCATCGGTACCGGAGAGCTGGCAAACTTTGAGCAGGTGGGCATCATCGTATTCATAGTAACCCAGCTGTATATTCTCACGGACTGTGCCGGAGAATAACCACGCCTCCTGAAGCATAACTCCCAGATTTCGCTGCAGGTCTGATTTGTCTATCTGGCGCAAATCGATGCCGTCCAGCAAGATTGAACCTGTTGTCGGTTGAACTATGCCAGCACAAAGTTTTGCGAAGGTAGATTTTCCTGAACCCATCCGCCCCAGAACGGCCACTTTCTCTCCGGCTAGAATTTTGATCGACAAATCTTTTATGAGGGGATTTTTTGCTCCTGGAAACGTATAAGACACGTTCTTAAATTCAATGTCGCCTTTTAGTACAGGTCGACTTAAACGTTGCTCCGATTTGTCGACACCGTCAGTTTGGTTCATCAACTTGTCAATTGAGCGAAACGCTTGGCGTGCCGAATTGGCGCGTGACATTGCGGACGCAACTTGTCCAAGCGGACCCAAAGCGCGTCCACCCAAGATGACTGCAGCGATTAACCCACCCATGGACAGCTGTTGCGCCTGGATCAGGAAGACCCCATAAAAGATTGTGGCTACCTGAGCAATTTGTTGAATAGAGGCTGCTGAGTTAATAGCAAACTGCGAAAAAATCCGGCTTTTGAGGCCTAGTTCGGATTGGTCACCTGTGGCAACTTCAAAGCGGTTTTTCATTAAACGTCCAGCCCCGGTCGCCTGAATTGTTTCCAAGCCGTTCAATGTTTCAACAAGGACGGCTTGCTTCGACATTCCGGTTTCCATTGCGCCTGAGGCGAGGCGAGCCAAAATGGGTTGGATTGCCAACCCAATGATGAGTACGCAGGGAACAGCTAATAACGGTACAATGGCGATATTCCCGCCTATTAAGTACACAATATAGATGAAAAAGAAGATAAAAGGTAAATCGACAATTGCCACCAGAGTTGCTGAGGTGAAAAACTCACGAAGTGAGTCAAACTCTCTTACGACACTTGCCACGGCGCCAGAGTTTTGGTTCCCCGCATCTAGGCGAAGCGTCAGAATTTTGTCAAAAACCATGCGCGACATACGGGAGTCTGCTCGCTTGCTGGCGCGGTCAATAAAATTGGCGCGTAATGACTTGGTTAAAAAGTCAAAGCCAAGCGCGATCATGACGCCAATTGATAGCGCAATCAGGGATTCAATTGCTTCGTTGGGGACAACACGATCATAAACTACCATCACAAAGAGAGAGGTTGAAACACCTAGAAAATTGGACATAGTTGCAGCCAGAATAACCTGCGTATAAAGCCATTTTCCTTGCGCAAAGGCTGAGTAAAACCAACGCTTACTTGATTTAGACACAGCGTTTTTATCCCGCTGCGTTAGTATAAGGTGGCCAGAGAATTTGGCAGAAAATTGATCAGCTGCCATTTTTTTGACTTTAAATTTGTTTTCACTACTTGCGTATCGAATGCTTCCATCAGGCTTGATATCTGTTAAAATAAATGCGCTTTCATCTTTCCAGAATGCAATCATAGGGCAATGATTTTGAGATAGGTTTTTTGCTGGGATATCTCCAAAACTGGCAATATGTCCTATCTCACGTAGGACGCTAACCATTTCTGCAGGTGAAAAGGCCACGCTCGGGTTTGCTGGTAAGTCCCGTATGGCCGCCTCGCTGTAAGTTTCGCCTTGGTCCCGAAGGAACCGCTGAAGCGTCTGAACCAAAGCTGTTTCGACCGACTTCGATCCCTGCTCAGGTGTCGAGTCTTCGAGACTGGCTTCTAAAATTATTGTGTCATTGTTTGTAGCATCACTTGCCGGTCCGGCTGTTTCGATGTCGGACTTATCAATCATTTTATTGCCTTAACTTGTGTTATTTTATTATTTAGCTCTAGTTTTTTCGCCAAAAGGCCTGAACTTGAGAGCATCGCAAGTTCTAGATTTAAAAGTTCTGCCTCCGCCATTATCTTACGCTCTGAGGCGCGATAAGCATTCATTTCAGCTTCGATAAGTTGACGGACTGATGTTTGACCCGTTGAAAGTTGTGACCAAAGGATTTTAACTTCGTTTTTAGACGAGTCTGCTTGCATGCTGAGTGTTGCTATGCTTTTGACTAGAGCCGCGCGTCGGCTTACGGCGGTATCTAGTTCTGTCTTACCGGCCAGCTTGAAGCCCTCGAGGGTTTGCTCCACAGCTGCTAAGCGCGCGGCTTGGGCGGCGGTATTGGCTTTTCGTCGTCCACCATCTCCTAATACCCACTCTAACTCAAGGCCAATTGCAAAATTTGTGCGCTCACCCCGATCCATGGGAGAAACCACACCGGCTTTTAAACCGACTGTTGGCTCCTCATTGCCGCGTGCGGCGAGAAGATTTTGCTTTGCGGCAATAACCTTTGCTGCAGATTGAAGCATAATAGGTGAAGTGCTCCATTCCCGCTCGATTTTTGTCAGGTCGGAA
>Ga0307995_1001274_pt1 | contig 15975 bp, 12 predicted proteins | sample EllFjometagen262_FD_203132 | JGI IMG/M metagenome (GOLD analysis project Ga0307995, IMG submission 203132) | Marine microbial communities from Ellis Fjord, Antarctic Ocean - #262 | ecosystem: Environmental > Aquatic > Marine > Unclassified | place: Southern Ocean | collected 2014-11-02
TCATTTTCACGATTTAACACTAATATTCTACCATGATGTGTAGCAGCTTCCACCACATATTCTTTAGCAATTGAATCACTATTGGTAACGATGGAAGAAACCAAGGATCCTTTTCCTAAGTGTGCTAGATGAATTGCTTCATCCAATGTTTTATAAGGCATTAATGTACTAACGGGTCCAAATGCTTCAATTTCATGAATTCCTGTATTCGTAAATGGATAGTCTTCTCTTAAAAGTACAGGAGCTAAAAAGGCTCCATCTTTGGAATTTGCACCAATTACCGACACCTCATCCAAGTTACCATAAACCATTTTAGCTGTTTTTGTTAACTCTCCTACTCTGTCTTTCACTTCTTGCACTTGATCTTTACTAACCATAGCACCCATTCTAACTTCTTTCAGTCTTGGGTCACCAATCGTAACTTTATCCAACTGTTGTCCTATGGCAATTTGAACATCTTCTATAAGTTTTTCAGGAACAATAATTCTTCTAATTGCAGTACATTTTTGACCACATTTTACAGTCATTTCTTTACGTACTTCTTTTATAAATATGTCAAATTCTGGTGTCCCAGGTACTGCATCTTCTCCTAACACACAGGAATTTAAAGAATCAGCTTCCATATTAAAAGGTACTGCTTCATTGATAATTCTAGGATGTGATTTTAACATCCTACCTGTTACTGCAGAACCCGTAAATGTAACCACATCTTGTGATTCAACTGAATCTAATATACTTCTTGCAGAACCAGAAATAAGCTGCAATGAACCTTCTGGTAAAATATTTGATGCTATAATTTCTCTAACAACTGCTTCCGTTAAAAAGGAAGTATTTGTTGCTGGCTTGACTATAGCTGGAACACCTGCCATCCAATTAACCGCACATTTCTCTAACATTCCCCAAACAGGAAAATTATATGCATTAATATGTATGGCGACACCTCTTTTAGGCACTAAAATATGATGTGCCATAAATCGTCCTCCTTTTGATAAATCAATAGGTTCTCCTTCTACATGATAAGACTGATTAGGGAATAATTTTCGCAAAGAAGCATTGGCAAATAAATTACCAAATCCTCCTTCAATATCAATCCAACTATCAACTTTAGTAGCTCCAGTACGATAACTTACATCATAAAAATGTTGTTTCTTTTTTATTAGATAAAAAGCCAATTTTTTAAGCATATTCCCACGCTCTTGAAAGGTCATTTTTCGTAAAGCATCCCCTTTTACCCTTCCATAATGTAGTACTTCAGAAAAGTCAAAACCAGTGGTATCTGATAAGGCTACAATTTCACCAGTAACAGCATCCGTCATTGGAACACCTTCCTCTGAGCCATAAGTCCATTGTCCATTAATATAGCTTTCTAGTTTTTTCATGACTTTAATTTTAGTTTACATTTTCAATAATAGCAGCATATCCCTGCCCAACACCGATACACATAGTAACTAATGCGTACCTTTTATTTTGTTCTTTTAATTCTAAAGCTGCAGAATAGGTTATTCTTGCTCCAGTTACCCCTAAAGGGTGCCCGATAGCAATAGAACCTCCGTTTGGATTTAATCGAGGATCATCATCTGCTAAGCCCCAAGCTCTAGTACAAGCCAAAGCTTGTGCAGCAAAAGCTTCATTTAATTCTATTACATCCATATCGTTCATCGTTAACCCTGCTTTTTTTAATGCTTTGTTAGAAGCTTCTACAGGACCAATCCCCATCATTCTTGGTTCTACGCCTACAACTGCAGAACTAACAATTCTTGCAATGGGCTTTAAGTTATATTTTTTTACTGCCTCCTCAGAAGCGATAATAGTTGCAGCAGCTCCATCATTTAATCCAGAAGAATTTCCAGCAGTTACACTTCCTCCTTCATTTTTAAAAGCAGGCCTAAGCTTCCCTAAAATTCCTAACGATGTTGTAGGCTTAACAAATTCATCTTTGGAAAATTGAATTGGATCTTTTTTACGTTGAGGGATTTCAACAGTAATTATTTCTTTTGCCAAACGCCCATTTTCTTGAGCCTTTGTTGCTTTCATTTGGCTCCAATAGGAGAACTTATCTTGATCTTCGCGAGATATATTATATTTCCCTACTAAATTTTCAGCAGTATTTCCCATACCATCAACACCATAAAGTTCTTTCATTTTTGGGTTTATAAAACGCCATCCAAAAGTAGAATCATACATTTTAGAATCGCCTCCAAAACCTGTTGAGGGTTTTGCGATTACGTAGGGCCCACGGGTCATATTCTCAACTCCTCCTGAAATAAACAAATCTCCATCACCAGCTTTTATAGCTCTATTTGCATGAATAATTGCTGACAATCCCGAACTACAAAGTCTATTTACAGTTTCTCCAGGTACGGTAAAAGGCAATCCTGCTAATAAAGAAGACATGCGAGCAACATTTCGGTTGTCTTCACCTGCTTGGTTTGCACAACCCATAATCACATCGTCATAAGCTTCTTTTGGAATGTTTGGGTTGCGTTTTACAATTTCTGAAATCACCAAAGCTCCTAAGTCATCGGTACGAACAGCTGATAATGTTCCTTTATAATTCCCAATAGGTGTTCTTATTCCGTCTATGATGTATGCTTCCATATTTATTATTTAAGATTGTGGATTTAAGATTTTTGATTGTTGAAGTCTCACTCATACTTCTAAAATCTTAAATCGACATTCGTTAATAGCTTATCATTTTATTCTTCCCAATCTTTACTAGTTCTATATACTACACCCTTAAAAAGTGCTACTAATTCGTTTCCTCTTTTTACTTCAACAATATTAAATCCTAATTTAGTATTCACTTTTTCAATAACACATTCGGCTATTAATTCATCTCCTTCTTCTAATGCCTCAATATGATTGATTGAAGTTTCAATAGAAACAGCATATTTTCCATGTGTGTTTGAGGTAAAACCAAAAGCAGTATCTGCAAGGGAATAACTTATACCACCGTGCGCTTTACCCATACTATTTAGCATTTCTTTTCTAATGGTCATTCCGACTTTGCATCGACCGATTTCGCATTCTAAAATTTCAATCCCTAACCATTGGCTAAAGGTATCTTGACTTAACATCTTGTAAGATATTAGCTCTCCTTTCATTAAAAAAATGTTTTATTTTCTCGATTCATTTTTCGAAGTAATGGAGAACAACGATACCTATCTTCATGATATTCGTTGTATAAATTATCCATGTTATCTACACACCAATCTATTCCTTTTTCATCTGCCCAAATCAATAATCCTTTTGGATAATTAACTCCTTTGGTCATCGCAGTATCAATATCTTCTGCAGAAGCAATGTTCCAAAATAAAGCATCTGCTGCTTCATTAATTAACATCACTAATACTCTTTCAAAAATTTCTTTTTGAGTTTTTTCACCAATCTCTTGAATAACCTTAGGAGATTCTTCACTTTCATTCTGAATGACATTATAATCGTAAAATCCTTTTCCAGATTTTCTGCCTAAATAGCCTGCTTCTAAAAAACGTTTTTGCGTAAACGAAGGCTTGTATCTTGGATCGAAATAGAAAGCCTTAAATACGGTTTCTGTAACCGTATAATTGATGTCATTACCTATAAAATCCATTAACTCAAATGGACCCATACGGAAACCACCTTGTTTCTTCATTGCACTATCTATGCCTGAAAAATTGGCAATTCCTTCTTCAAAAATTCTAAGCGCTTCACCATAAAAGGGTCTCGCTACACGATTTACTATAAATCCAGGGGTATCCTTTGCAACGGCAACTGTTTTTTTCCAATCTTTAATTATTTCAACCGTTTTTTGAATTACTTCATTTGAAGTTTGAATTGCTGGAATAACCTCAACTAACTTCATTAAAGGAGCTGGGTTAAAAAAATGAATTCCAATACAACGTTCTGGACTTTCTAGAGAAGATGCTATAGAGGCAATTGATAAACTTGAAGTATTTGACGCTATAATACAATCCTCCGCTACATAAGTTTCTAACTCTGAAAATACTTTTTGCTTAATTTCAAGATTTTCTATAATCGCTTCAATAGTTAAATTAGAGTCACTTAATTCTTTTAAAGAATCAACATACTTAATGTTGTTCTGAATTCGATTCTTCTCATTAGTATCGATACGCCCTTTTTCAATTAGACGGTTTAATGTTTTTTCAAGTGAAGCTTTGGCTTTACCTAAGGCCAATTGATTGGTGTCGTATAAACTTACCACACATCCTGCAGTAGCAGCAACTTGTGCAATACCACTTCCCATTGTTCCACTTCCTATAATTCCGATTCTTTTAATTTGAGATTGTTGATTGCTGATAGTTGATTTTTGATTTGTCATTCTCAATTAAGATTTTAATTTGCTTGAAGCTGTTTTAATACTAGAAACGAATATAGAAATTAGCTCATCGTTCTCTTTTAATAGTTTTTCTAATCCAATTAAGTCTGAATTAGTATTGACACCTTTTTGAATTTTCAAATTAATATACGATTCCCTTAATTCTTTTAAACAGATTTTCATTTTATGTAAAAAATCTCTTGTTGATTCTCCACTTCTTGCTTCTCCATAATTTAAAGCTGAAGATATTGCTGATCTAATTAATTGCTTTGCTAAATGTTCCGAAGCAAATGACCTATCAATTTTCTTGCATAACAAAATCACATCAATTGCAAATTGAATCAAGCGTTCTTCTAACTGACTAGGTTTCATTACTATATTTATTTAGTTCATAGTTCATAATTCATAATTCTACAATCTTCAATCGTTAATCAGAACGGCAGATGATTTAAATCTACATTACCACCAGAAATTATAATACCGATGTTTTTATTTTTAAAATTCTTTTTTTCTTTTAGTAATGCTGCAAAAGCAACTGCACTTGAAGGCTCCACAACTATTTTCATTCGTTCCCATATCAATTTCATCGCATTGATAATTTCATCTTCACTAACTCGTATAATTGTTTTGACATGTGCTAATATGATCGGAAAATTTCGATCTCCCAAAAATGTTCTTAAGCCATCTGCTATGGTATTCGAATTATCATTAAATTCTATTTTCCCACTTTTCAAAGACCGATAGGCATCGTCCACATTTTCAGGTTCTGCCCCTATTACCTCACACTTATCTGAAAAATAGTTAGCCGACAATGCAGTTCCTGCCAATAAGCCTCCTCCTCCAACTGGAGTTAAAATGACATCTAAATTGGGATAATCTTCTAATAATTCTTTGGCTGAAGTTCCTTGACCTAAAATTACTTGATCATCATTTGAAGGGTGAATAAAGGTAGCATTCTTTTCTATTCTAATTTTTTCTGCAGCTGCTTCTCGAGCTTTTAAATTGGACTCACATTCTATTATTTCACCTTTATAATTTTTAACAGCATCTTTTTTCACTTGTGGTGCGTTTTTAGGCATCACGATATATGCTTTAACATTCATTTTAGTTGCAGCTAATGATAAAGCTTGAGCAAAATTACCTGAAGAATGTGTCACCACTCCACAATTACGCTGTTCCTCTGAAAGGCTTAAAATTGCATTTGTTGCACCTCGCATTTTAAAAGCCCCCATTTTTTGAAAATTCTCGCATTTAAAAAACACCTTACAACCCGTTATTTCATTTATCAACTCAGAAGTAAGTACAGGTGTACGGTGAATGTATGGCTTCACTTTATCATGTACTTGTATCAAAGTTTCTTTATTCATTATTTTCCTTTGAAAATTGGCTTTCTCTTTTCCATAAAAGCCTGAACTCCTTCTGAATAATCTTCAGATAAAGCAGCTTCAATCTGTAATTTCCCTTCTAATTCTAATTGTTCTTCTAAAGTACTTGTAATTGATTTATTTAATAATTCTTTAATAAAACCTAAAGCTTTGGTTGGCATATTTGCTAATTTAACAGCTAGTTTTTCAACTTCTTCATTAAAACTTTCAGATGAAATTACTTTAAAAATCATTCCTAATTCTTCCGCTTCTTCGGCGCTTACTTTATCTCCTAACATCATTAAAGCGGTCGCTTTTTGAAAGCCAATTAATCTTGGTAAAAAAAACGTTCCTCCACTGTCCGGTATCAATCCAATTTTACTAAATGCTTGGATAAAACTAGCTTTATCTGATGCTATAACCAAATCACAAGACAAAGCTATATTTGCTCCTGCTCCTGCTGCCACTCCATTTACAGCTCCTATAATAGGTTTATTAATAGCCCTAATTCTAGTGATAATGGGATTGTAATGTTCCTCTAATATTTTTTTAAAACCTGGATTTAATTCTGGACTAGTAACTTCCTTTAAATCTTGACCAGCACAAAATGCCTTTCCGTTTCCGGTAATAACAATAGATCTCACCTCATTATTATGCTCACACTCATCTAATATACTTTGAAGTGATAATGCCATTTCTCGGTTGAAACTATTAAACACTTCAGGTCTGTTAAGTGTTATATAGGCAACTTGATTTTCTATTTTTATAAGAATACTATTATTCATTTATTAAAATTAAATTAAAGACATTTAAAATAATCGAATGGCTCTTGACAATCTTCACACTTAAATAAAGCTTTGCAAGCAGTTGATCCAAATTGACTTACTAATGTTGTGTTTTGCGAACGGCAATTGGTACACTTAACGATTCGTTTTCCATTTAACAACACCTCTTTATCAGCATCAGCTTCTAAAGGTGCAGCTATACCGTAATTTTCTAATGCTTTTTTTCCTCTTGGTGTAATCCAATCGGTTGTCCAAGCTGGGTGAAGAATTAAATCTATTCTAGAGTCGTAGCTAGCATCTTTTAATGCTTTTTCAATATCATCTCCTATAACATCCATTGCAGGACATCCGCTGTAAGTTGGCGTGATTTCAACTTCTACAATACCATTTATGATTAACGCAGAACGCACAACCCCCATATCCATAATAGACAATACAGGGATTTCTGGATCAAAAACCTGTTGTAGTATTGGAATTAAAATTGGGTCGATGTGTTGTTCTGTTTTAGTCATGTTACCATTCCATATTTGGATACGTACGTTGCATGTATTGCAAATCACTTAATAAGTATCCTAAATGTTCTGTATGAACTCCTTCTTTACCTCCTTTTTGAAACCATTTAGATTCAGGAATTTTGAGTGTTGCTTCTTCTAAAAGACCCTTAATACGTTTGTAATAATCACCTTTAAGTTTTGTAACATCTACTCCTACACTTTCTAAAACCATAGCTTTATCAGCTTTTGTTTGATAAAATAATTCATCAGTATAGGTCCATAAATCATTGATAGCTTCTTGCATTTTTTCTTTACTTTCTGCTGTACCATCGCCTAATCGCTTCACCCAATCAGATGAAAATCGTTCGTGATAACTCACCTCTTTGATGCATTTATTAGCAATAGCAGATAGGATTAAATCTGTGCTTTTTTGTAGCTCAGCTAAAAATGCTAAATGATAAACATCAAATAAAAACTGACGACCAATAGTATATGCAAAATTTGAATTTGGTTGTTCTACTAATAATACATTTTTATAGTCGCGTTCTTTACGAAGCATTGCTATATCATCTTCGGTTCTTTCGTCTCCTGCAATTTTCGCAGCATATTGAAAATAGCTGCGTACTTGCCCTAATAAATCCAATGAAATATTAGTACAAGCGATATCTGTTTCCAAACTTGGTCCGTGACCACAGAGTTCTCCGATGCGTTGTCCTAGAATTAGACTGTTATCTGCGATGCCAAGAATATAGTTATATAAATTCTCTTTCATTACATGTGTTTTACTTCGTCTGGTAAATCGTAAAAAGTTGGATGGCGGTATACTTTATCTTGAGCAGGCTCAAATAATTCACCGTTATTCTCAGGGTTTGAGGCTGTTATGTGTTTAGATTCTGTAACCCAAATACTTACACCTTCATTTCGTCTTGTATAAACATCGCGCGCATTCTCTAGAGCCATCTCTGCATCTGCCGCATGAAGACTCCCAAAATGACGATGTTCCAATCCGTTTTTACTTCTTACAAAAATTTCCCAAAGTGGCCAGTTTTTTTTTGACATGACTATCTGTTTTTATACTACTTGTTTTTGTTTTCTTTCTTGTTTCTTTTCAGCATAGGCCATAGCCGCATCACGAACCCATTCGCCTTCTTCCCAAGCTCCAACTCGAGCTCTCATACGTTCTTTATTACAAGGCCCATGACCTTTTACGACTTGCCAAAACTCATCCCAATTAATTTCACCATAGTCATAACTACCACGTTCATCATTCCATTTTAAATCTGGATCCGGAATTGTTAGTCCAATCAATTCAGCCTGAGGAACTGTTTGATCTATAAATTGCTGACGTAAGTCATCATTAGATTTACGTTTTAATTTCCATTTCATAGATTGTTCTGTGTGAACAGATTCTGCATCTGTTGGACCTAACATCATAAGGCTTGGCCACCACCAACGGTTCAGTGCATCTTGTGCTAAATCTTTTTGTTCAAGTGTTCCATTTGCCAATTTTATCATAATTTCATATCCTTGACGTTGGTGAAAGCTTTCTTCCTTACATACACGAACCATTGCTCTTGCATAGGGTCCATAAGATGTATTACAGAGCGGAACTTGATTAATGATAGCGGCACCATCTACCAACCAACCTATTGCACCCATATCTGCCCAAGTTATCGTTGGATAATTGAAGATACTCGAATATTTTGCTTTACCCGTATGAAGTTGGTCATATAGTTCTTCTCTAGAAATGCCTAGGGTTTCTGTTGCTGCATACAAATACAATCCATGCCCTGCTTCGTCTTGTACTTTAGCTAATAATGCTACTTTTCTTCTTAAAGAAGGGGCCCTAGTAATCCAATTGCTTTCTGGGAGCATTCCTACTATTTCGGAATGCGCATGTTGAGACATTTGTCTAATATGTGTCTTGCGATACTTTTCTGGCATCCAATCTTTGGGCTCGATTTTTTCATCACGAGCAATGCGTGCTTCAAATTGAATCTCTAAATTTTTTATTTGTTCTTCACTCATTGTTCTAAGCTTTTGGCTATTAGCTATTTGCCTTTAGCGAGTTGAACTTCAATTTTTATTCTTCAACATAAAAATATTGGATTTGATGCTATACATCAAAATCTACTATTACTCTTTTGGTAGTTGGAACAGCTTGACAACTTAATGCGAATTGTTGTGCAACTTCCTTTTCATCTAAAGCATAATTTACTTTCATTAGCACCTCTCCTTCAACTACTCGACATTTACAAGTACTGCAAACTCCACCTTTACAAGCGAATGGCAAATCTGCTCCTGCATTTAAAGCAGCATCCAAAATATTGCCCTCTCCTTTAGCCATGCCAAAATGAAATTCTTTGCCTCCATTTATAATGGTAATCTCAACATGATCTTTTACTGAAATTTCAGGAGTTTTAATTTCCTTGACATTTTCTTTTGAAAGACCGGTTACAAATAACTCGAAATGAATATTTTCTGGAGCCATTCCAGCTTTTATCAACTCATCTTTTACTAAAAAAATCATTTCTTCAGGACCACAGAGGAAACATTCATGTAAACTTGAAACATCTACTAATTTATCAAAGATTATTTCTAATTTTTCTTTGGAAAACCGCCCATTGAACAATTCAACATCTCTGTATTCTTTAGTTAAAAAATAAAACAGCTCAACCCTTCCAAAATATTGGTTTCTAAGTTGTTCTATTTCTTCTTTAAAGATAATAGATTTCACAGTACGGTTCAAATAAAATAATTTAAAGGTACTATTGGGTTCCATTTCTAAATGAGTTTTTAGTATTGAAAGTATAGGAGTGATACCACTACCCGCTGTAAAAAAGATATAGTTTTTTGGTGTTTCAGAAATTTCAATTCCAAACCTACCCATCGGTTTCATTACTTGTAAAACATCACCTTTTTTTAAGGTGTCATTCACAAAAGTTGAAAATTTACCTTCTGGTATTTGCTTAACTGCTACTTTCCATTCATGATCCAAAGGACTAGAACATAAACTATACGAACGCCTAATATCTTCATCATTGACCATATCTCTTAAAGTTAAATATTGGCCTGGCTTAAACTTAAATATTTTTTTTAAATCCTCCGGTATATTAAACGCTACGACCGAACAATCATCGGTGTCTTTATAAATATCTTTTACTTCAAGGGAATGAAATTTCGCCACAATTATAATATTTAATTTTAACTAACAACTGTTAGTTTACGTTACAAAGATAGCAAATATTTACTATTTATTTATTAATTCCTTTTAACAGCACTTCACTTAGGTTGAAAGCCAAAAGCGCAGGTTCCATTTCTTCTTTTTGCGGAATCCAGATGTATAAAGAACGTAATGTCGACAATATAGAAAACAACATAATATCTGGATTTAAATTTTTAATTTCATTATTTTTTATACCTTCTTTAATAATATCACGAAACGTATTCTCATATTCTACACGTACTACTAAATAATCATCTAATCGATCTTTTAAATGCATCCAGTCATTATTCAAAGATGCCATCCCGTTGGTATTTCTACTTGTAATATCAACGTGTAAAGAAATAATTTGCTTTAATTTTTCTTCACAATTTGCATTACTATCTTTTACCTTGTCTAGCCCTTCAATAAACTCTTCTGCCAATGATATAATTATAAACGTAAGAATTTCTTCCTTGTTTTTTATATGATTATAAAGGCTAGCGGCTTTTATTCCCATTGCTTTTGCGATATCTCGCATCGTGACAGCACTATATCCTTTTTCTTTAAAAAGGGTGGAGGCTACTGAAATAATTTCTAGTTTTCTGGGAGATGGGTTCATGTGTCAATAATATTTTATAAATCGGTCACATGCTGTTCGCTAATAATCATTCCTTTGAGTGTAAAACTTTTATATGCTCGTTTCATAGAAGAGGCAAGTTATCATTTCTTTTTTTATTTACAATTCTGAAACTATAATTAATAATATTATTCTATTTTTGACTTTATGACCGATCAAATTAAATCGAATCCATTGTTGGACAAATTGCCTCCTCATTTGAAGCAATTTATGAAGTCACAAGATTACGAACAATATACTCCCATAAATCAGGCGGTGTGGCGTTATGTAATGCGAAAGAACGTAGATTACTTAAGTAAAGTAGCGCACGAAAGCTATCTTGAAGGTTTAGACAAAACTGGTATTTCTATTGACTACATCCCATCTATGTATGGCATGAATAGGATACTTAAAGAAATTGGTTGGGCTGCTGTTGCTGTTGATGGTTTTATACCACCCAATGCTTTTATGGAGTTTCAAGCCTATAAAATATTGGTTATAGCAAGTGATATTAGACAATTAGAAAATATTGAGTATACTCCTGCACCAGATATTATTCATGAAGGCGCAGGTCATGCCCCTATTATTGCAAATCCAGATTATGCTGAATATTTAAGGCGTTTTGGAGAAATTGGAGCCAAAGCAATTTCTAGTGCTTATGATATAGATATGTATGAAGCTATAAGAGAATTATCTATTGTAAAGGAAGCTGATGGAGTTTCAAACTTAATAATTGAAGCAGCAGAAAACAGGGTAGCAGAATTACAAAACAAAGAGGTTTCACCTTCCGAAATTACACTCATAAGAAATTTACATTGGTGGACCGTAGAGTATGGATTGGTGGGAACTGTTGATGATCCAAAAATTTATGGTGCTGGGCTTCTATCTTCTATTGGAGAAAGCAGTTCATGTTTAAAAGATGAAGTGAAAAAAATTCCATATTCCATAGATGCTGCTTATCAAAGTTTTGACATTACAAAACCTCAACCTCAACTATATGTAACACCAGATTTCGCATACTTACAAGAGGTTTTAGAAGAATTCGCCAATACCATGGCTGTTAGAAAAGGAGGCTGGAGAGGTTTAAATAAACTAATAGGTTCAAAGCAATTAGGCACTATAGAGTTAAGTACCGGGCTTCAAATTTCTGGGGTTTTTAGCAAGATGATTAAAAATGAAGACAATGAAGTAGTATTCTTTAAAACAGAGGGTCCTACCGCACTCTCCTATAGAGAGAAGGAAGTTATTGGCCATGGAATTGCTACTCACAAACATGGCTTTAGTTCTCCCTTGGGAAAACTGAAAGGCATCAATTTAGCAATAGAAAATATGGGGCCTCGCGATTTACAAGCTTATAATTTTTATGATGGAAAAGAAATTTCATTTGAGTTTGAAAGCGGAATCACTGTAAAAGGATTAAATGTTACCGGAATTAGAAACCTACGTGGTGAATTGATGTTAATTCAGTTTACTGGCTGCACAGTAACGTATAAAAACGAACTGTTGTTTTCTCCAGAAATGGGAGGTTTTGACATGGCGGTTGGCAAAGAAATTGTTTCTGCTTTTACAGGTGCAGCAGATTATAATTCTTTCCCAATTATCTTAAAACCAAGCGAGACTAAAACCATTCAAAAAACCATTTCAAAAAAAGAAACGGAATTAAATAAATTATATAATTCTGTTAGAACCATACGAAAAAACAAAGCTTCTTACGATGCTTTAATAACTATTTTTGAAGCCTTAAAAAGAGATTATCCTTCCGATTGGTTATTATCTATTGAAATATATGAACTCACTAAGGAAGAAATCGTTTTACAACACTTAATCAGCTTAAAAAACACCAGGCCAAAAATCGCTCATTTGATTGATAATGGGATTGATTTAATAAATCATTAAAATATTTATTGAATTTACAAATCGTACTTAACTACAAACATTACTATTCTTGGCAATACATAATATTGAGTTGTGGAGTTAAATTCATCATTAAAACTATCGTTATTGGTAAATTCAGTATCAAGAATATTGGTAGCTTGAATTTTAAATTCCCAAGGACTATCGCCTTTTCTAAAATATAGGTTCGCATTTAAAAATGAATATTGATTCTCTATGGAGTTAGCTTTGTCTGAATAATTATATAAATTCCAATCTGCCATAAATGTTAAGTATTTTAAAAATTTCACATCCACATTGGCGAAAGGACTATTTGTATAAAAAGTTTGTGGAATTCTTCCGTTTTTATAATCATTAATAATGGCGTTATATCCAACTTCAAAATTGGGCCAGTTATTAAAGTTTGACCGCGCACTCACTTTATAATTTTGGGTAAAACTAGTGCTTTCGGTTACTTCAGTATTAATATTATTAAATGTACTACTGTAACTCAACCTTGCATTGGCATTGAATTGAATTTTTTTAATGCGTTTACTAAATTGACCAAAACCTGAGAACGTTTCATCAGGATAATTACTGTTCATATTAATAGGACTACTCACTTGGTTGATACCAACCAATAAAGAATTGTATTTAACAGATTCAATTCTTCTGGAATAACTTAAAGAACCATTGATATTGGTATAATTAAACATATTGAAATTAAAATACCTCAAACTATAATTGTGTGATAATGAATTCTCAAGGTTTCTATTCCCTCTAAACATTTGATTGTAATTACTGAAAACATAGGCTTCTGCATAATCATTTACGTCTGTATATTCAGATAATATAGCATAATTAAATCGTAAATTTTCGCTCTTTTTTAATTGGAGCAACATATTAAAATCTGGTAATACGTTCCAATTATTTTGGGAAACAGAATTTCCCAATTGTTCATTTTTCAATATATAATTATGAAGGTTAACTCCGGGCGTAAAAGTGAATTTTCCAGCTTTAAATTTATAATGAACACCTAAAAATAAATCGGTGAAATTATATTGAACATCATTGACTAATGAATACACACTCCCTTCAGGATCTGGTAGAGCATCTGTAAAATCGATTCGATCGCTGTTGTCTAAAAGTTGAAAAATATTTGAATTGAATTTTTGCTTGCTTAAGGTGCTTCCTAAGGTGAAATTGACATTACTCTTATTATTGATGATATAGTAGTAATCAACCTTTGCATCTAATTTATGAGTCTTAACATTCTTTTTTTGATTGATGTTATAACGATCTTGAGCTTGATCTACCGGTATGATTCCACTAAATGGTAACAAATCAATTATAGCATTATAAAATGGGTCTTCATCCTGATATAAATGTTGAGCTTGTCCCGCTAAAATATGATCTTCATCTATGGTATAATATACATTTGCATTTTGGTTGATGGATGAAGGTTTGTTTTCTTTTTTTTCATTTATATTATTTGGAACCTCTTCAACTACAGAAAGTGTTTCATTAAATTCTGTTTGCTTTGAAGTTTTATAAAGCGCATCGTAATCTAATTGAAAATTAGCATTAGGTTTAAAAACACTACTCAATTTCAACATTCCTAATTGCGAGCGTTGGTCACTTACTTTATTAGTCGTTTCAACTGCTTCAGAAGAAATATAATTACGTATGGAGTTGGTAATCATATTGGTTTTATTATCCGATAATATGGCAAATCCACTTAGGTCCCAAGTATCAGACATTTCTATACTAAAATTACCTGCAAAGAATTTGGTCTCAATATCATTTGCTCTATTGTTCTGCATCATGGTAAAACCCAGATCACTTTCAGCTACATTGAAACTGGTTCCCCCTCCTTTGTTAAAATTTCTAAATCCACCAGTAAATTTAAAATAGTCTCTAAATGTAAAAGGAACTTCTCCTATATTATTAAAATCTGTGATCAAATTAATACTATATTTAGGGCTATAATAAAATAGTTTAGGATGTACTAAATACCTTCCTTCATCTTCTGCAACTCCTGCTCCGGCAGTTACTTCACCAAACCAGAAATTCTTTTTACCATCTTTTAATTTAATATTTATAGCTACATTATCTTGATCATTACCAACGCCACGCATTTGGTCTACTTCATTGTAATTTCGAAGTACCTCTATCTTATCTACTGCATCTGCTGGAATGTTTTTTGTAGCCAATTTTGAATCTCCATCAAAAAAATCTTTTCCTTCCACCATCACTTTAGTGACTGTTTTACCCTCGACTTCAATCTCACCATCTTCATTAATTTCTACACCAGGTAGCTTTTTCATCACATCACCTAATTTTCTTTCTGTACCATTGGTAAATGAATCTGCATTATAAATTATGGTATCTCCTTTTACAGTTACCGGCATTTCATACACCAATTCTACTCCATCTAATGCTGAAGCTGCTGAATTAAGTGCAAAATTCTGATTTAAATCTTCCGCATCTTCAGGTACCGAAATTTCCATTTCTACGGTTTCAAAACCTAAAAAACTTGCCTTTAAAATATAGGTGTTATTTACTGGAAGGTCTAACTGAAAGCGTCCTTCATAGTTGCTTATACCATAAGATTCAATTGCTCCTGATGACTTTACAGTGGCGATTACGTTTGCTAATTCTAAAGGGTTTCCAATACTATCATTAATCACTCCTCTTAGTTTTATATTTTGTGCGGAAAGTGAACAGGTAAACAGTACAATAATTAAGATAACAATATTCTTCATAGTATAATTTCCACATAAAGCAGTGGTGATATTTTTGATTGATTATAATTGATTATAATTTTTTTCTAAATAATAAGGACACTATTAATGACTTGTAATTAATTCCCTCCATGCATACGACCTCCGCCCGAACCTCGTCTTCCGCCATTTCTGAAATTTTCTCTCATTTCTTCAGTTTTGATCTTTACAATTTTATTGTACGCTTCACGGCTTACTTCTTTTCCTTTTTCTGGAGCCTTTATTTCTTCCGCCTCGTTGGGATTTAAAACAATCTTTGAACATAAAACTGTAGTTCTATAAAAATTCAATTCTAAAATTAATCCTGGTAAGCCAGCATATTCTCCTGGGCCATTTTTAACAGGAATCATTGGAGTATACCAAGCGGTTACCATAATTTCTTTTGGTACTTCAATTTCATTAAAAGGATCATCACTCTTTGTACTGTCTGTCGTTTTTTCAGCAGTAGCTTTCTCGTCTTTTTCTTTAGTATCTCGATTTCTTCTTCTCGCCATACTTAAATCATTTTCATCTACTTTCTTAATGGCTGTGGCTTTAA
>Ga0307995_1001275_pt1 | contig 15972 bp, 10 predicted proteins | sample EllFjometagen262_FD_203132 | JGI IMG/M metagenome (GOLD analysis project Ga0307995, IMG submission 203132) | Marine microbial communities from Ellis Fjord, Antarctic Ocean - #262 | ecosystem: Environmental > Aquatic > Marine > Unclassified | place: Southern Ocean | collected 2014-11-02
GCAAGGTCAAAAAAAACGTAAGTTACCTCTATCCCATATTAGTCTCGAAGTACAAATAACAATTGTCTAATTAATTATTATTTGTATGAAATTTTTAAAACCAATCAATGATGGTAAGGCCATCAATGACAAAAGAGTTTTCATTTTAGAAACTAAAGAAACTATTTTTGATGTATCAGTTAAGCATTATCTAATAGACGAAGGAGATTGTATGAGGCTACACTATCAAGTTGATGACTCTAAAAAGTTAGAGAAAACGAGATACTCAGAAAAATTAGGTGATCATTTAAATAAAAAAAAGGTTATTGATATTATAACAATGCAGTTTGCATCAACTCGCCTTTATAGTGGTTTACCAAGATTCGGGTCTCCCGGTTTTTTAACAGAAGAAGATTTTAATAAAATTATTTCAGGGATAAAAAGTGAATTGGAGAGAAACAATGATTTAGCAAATACATCTGCAACTCCATTTATAAACTATCTCGAGTCACAATCTCTAAACCCAAAGCCGAGTGGTCACAATAAGTATTCTTGGCTCGCAGATTGTCCTTTCTCAAATCACAAGCACTTTATGATGGTTTCTACTAAGGGAAACACATACGGGTGCGGATGGTGTAAGAAAAAAGGGAGCCAAATAGATTTAGAATTTTTTTACAAAAACTAAATATTATAAGTGTTATAATGGTTTGTTTTTATGTTTTTGTAGTGTCTTTATGATTTGTTCAAAAAAAGAGGTTAATTAAATGGATATAATCATCCATTTAATTAATTTGCACTAATTATAAAATTATAATAAAAGGAATGATTTTGTAATGCACTAATTATAAAAAAAAAATAAAGTGTTCATGGCAAATTAATGTAAAGAAAGAAAAAATAAATTTCACAAAAAATAATGATCGAGTTTTATCATAAATATTTCAAATCTTCTTACAAAGCCAAGGTGTCTCAATTAATAAAGGATATTGACGGACTTATGATTCATGAAGGAGTTCAGTTAGGTTATTCTGCAGCTGAAAGCTTACCTATTCAGTTTAAGGAGAGTCTTTCTGATAAAGATTGGGCTAAAATAAATGTTCTTTATAAAACGTTATTTGACAATGAAAAACATCTATCAGTAACGCTCAAAAAATTCATTAATAAAAAAGAGAAAAACAATTCAGCTAGCTATAAGTTTATTGATACTTTTTCAGGCTGTGGAGGTTTAAGTTTAGGGCTTAAAAAAGTTGGGTTTAATTCCGTTTTGATAAATGAAATTGAGCCAAGGTATTTGGAATCATACTACTTTAATCATAATATTCATATTGACAATTATCATTGTGGAGATATTAAAGATATTTCTTCAGATACTAATTTAATGAACAAAGATGCAGATCTTGTAGTAGGAGGGCCACCATGTCAAGGGTTTTCAATGGCCAATAGACAGAGACTACTTGATGACCCAAGAAATATTCTGTACAAAAACTATCTGGAGCTACTTTCGAATGTTCGTCCAAAATTTTTCGTAATGGAAAATGTCAAAGGTATGATGAATAAATCTAATGAGATCTTAGATGATTTTCACAATATGTTAGGGAAAGATTATTCAATAGATATGGTACTCTTGAACGCTAAGAACTTTGGTGTTCCGCAAAATAGAGAAAGAGTATTTGTTATCGGTAGTAGAATAAAAGATGCTCCTGCCTCCCAGATTATTGCAGATGTTATAGAAACCAGTGAAAACTGTAAAAAATTCAAGTTAGTTGATGCATTAGGTTCTTTACCTGAATTGAAGCCTAAAAAGGTTAAAAATGCAAGAGGCCTTGAAAATGATGATATTGGATATAAGTTTAGAACATATAAATATTCGAGTAGTAAATATTTGAAATTTATCAATTCTAACAACAATACAAATTATTTATCCAATCATACCAATAGGTTCAATAATGATCGAGATGTAGAAATATTTTCGAGACTTCCTCAAGGTGCTAATTCATTGCATAAATCTATTACTGACATTATGCCTTATTCAAGTAGAAATCATATGTTTAAGGATAAATATTATAAGCTTAATGAAAATGAAGTTAGTAAGACGATTACGTCTCATATGAAGTTTGATTGTAATATGTACATACATCCAACGCAACCACGTGGATTAAGTCCTCGAGAGGCTGCTAGAGTTCAGACTTTTCCTGATGACTTTGTTTTTATGGGATCAAATAATACTTGGTATGCTCAAATTGGTAATGCTGTTCCAGTAAAGTTGGCCGAAGTTATAGGGAAAGAGATAATTAAATATTTAAAGTAAAAATGAAGGAATTAAAACATTTGGAATTATTTGCTGGAATTGGAGGTTTTAGAAGAGCTATTGATTTGTTTTGTAACGACAACAAAATCACGTCTACCTGTGTCGGTTTTTCTGAAATTGATAAATATGCGGTTCAAAGTTACAAATCAATTCATTCAGCACACTCAGAATTAGCTTTAGGTGATATTAAGCAATTTACCTCTGATAAAAAGAATATTAAAAAGCTACCAGATTTTGATCTTATTTCAGGTGGTTTTCCTTGCCAAGCATTTAGTATGATGGGTAAGCAAAAAGGATTTGAAGATGATCGAGGAAATATTTTTTATTCGATCATAGAAATTTTAAAAATTAAGAAACCTAAATTTTTATTGCTTGAGAATGTTAGGAATTTAAAAAATCATGACGATGGTAAGACTTATAAAGAGATAAAAAGATCATTAACAGAGGATGCTGGATATGATGTTAAATCAATAATATTAGATACTAAGAATTATGGATTACCTCAAACGAGGAGAAGAATTTTTCTTTTTGGTGTAAATAAAGAACATGTTTCAAAAAAAACATCAAATATTGAAATAACCGAAAAGGATATTATAGAATCATCATCTAAACTAAACGGAACTACAAGTTTAAATAAATACAATAATGTTTTAGATTTATTAAACAAAGAAGTTGAAGAAAAGTATTATTTATCTGAAAGAATTAAACCCACTATATTGGCTAATGGTAGCAAAAATTTTAAGTCAAAATCAGAAATAAATCAATTGATCGCAAGACCTTTGACTGCTACAATGGGGAAAATGCATAGGGCTTGTCAAGACAACTACTATTCCGATGCTTTTTTAGAAGCTAAGAACCCTAGAAAGTATTTAGAGCAATCCTTCCCTAAAGAAATTGAGGTAAAACATAGGATAAGAAAAATTACTCCAGCAGAGGCATTTATGCTTCAAGGATTTAATGAAAAAGATGTTTTAAAAGCATATAGAGATGGGGTTAGTAATGCCCAATTATATAAGCAAGCTGGAAATGCTGTAAGCGTAAATACCGTTTACTCTTTGTTAAATCACCTTATTAAAACAGAATGGACTTAAAACCTCACAAATTTGGCAGGATTGGCTTAAAGAAATTGTCTTTAGCAGATACTGGATTGTCTGAAAAAAGCAATCAAACCCATATAGGGTTATTTGAAAATACGCTTCACAGTATTGATGACCTGCATCTAATTGATTACTGTACATTAATATATAATGATTCTATAAAAAGATTGTTATGTCTTCTCGATTATATAGAAAATTCCGACGGTTCGTTTAGAAGTCCAAAAATAAGAAAAGGTTCTGAAAGAGAATTAATAGTTGATGGAATAGAGATTAATTCAGTGGTGAGGGAATTAAGAGACGTAATTTACAAAACGGATATAAGAAAAGATTGGTATTTAATTTGGTATGTAACCGAAGAAGAACATTTAGTTTTTGTGTTGTTCGAGTTTCGATCAAAGTTATTTGACCTTCTTAGTGCTAAATTAAGCGGAATTGGAAGTCGACATACTTTTGATCCTTTAACAGCAAAGTACGACAGGGTAATTACTACACTTCAATCAATAATAAATATAACATAGCATGCAATTACTAGGTAAAAAAATCATTAAACTTCAAGATGCAAAGTTTAAAATTCATAACAACAAAAATAATGAAACAAGTATTTTTATTGATAAAGATTTAGCTTCAAAAATCAATTTAATTGATGGTTCTGATAGTACATTTATTATAAATGAAGAAAATTTATTACGTGCATTGTCCTTCCTTTTTCAAATAAAAAAACAGCTTTATAAAAAAGAGAAAACTGAATTAGATCAAAATTGGTTTTCTAAGGAATATGATCTTATTAAGAAACATTTTACTACTGATAATAAATATACATGTAATGTAAATGTATCTAAAGGAAGATTTTATTTAAAATCTTTAACTCAGTCATCTGGTTTCAATATTAGAAACATTTTAATAGGAGATCATTGTGAATTCGAATTTACAAGTGACAACCAAGATTTTTTTTTAAAAATAAACTATTCTGAAGAGAAAATCGAAGATACGAAAGCTAACGAGGACGCGACAACGGAGGTTCAAAAACCAATTTTTAAACATAAAAGCTTAAGGGAATTTTCATTTTTAGCTTTTAAGTATCTTAATAATGAATTTGGTGATGAATTTATTGCAAGTAGAATAGAAAAATTCAAAACAAAAATTGGTGTTTTTCAACATATTGGATACAAAATACCGAAGTATTTTAATTCAATAAGAGTTTTTGGAGCATTTGAGAATGAAGATGAATTTAATAAGTTAACAAACTCCAAAGAAAGGAAAAGGTATAATGAAGAAAACCTAAATATATTAGGAGAATCAAATATTTACTTAACAACAGAAATAGAATACCCTAAAGGCAAAAATCTATATTTTGGAGATTATAAAAGATTTATTGAGGATTACTCCAACAAGAAATATTCAATAAAAAAAGAAGAGGAGATATATGTTTTGTATGAATTAACTGTATCAGACTTTAACTACAAACAAGAAATTTATTTTGGATCACCAGGTACAGGTAAAAGTAGGCTAATTAAGCAAGAATACGGAAATGGTTGGCCTAGAATTACTTTTCACCCTGAATTAGATTACCAAGGGTTTGTAGGTGCTTATAAGCCTACTATGAAACCTGTAAGCGATACAAATCCAAAAGAAGAGATAACCTACGAATACATGCCAGAAGCTTTTATAAAAGCTTATTGTAAGGCATGGAAAAGTAATAAGCCTTATTATTTAATTATAGAAGAAATAAACAGAGGTAATTGTGCTCAGATTTTTGGAGATATCTTTCAATTATTAGATAGAGACGACAAAGGGTACTCTGAATATCCTATTGAATGCTCACCAGATATACAAAAGTTCTTAGCGAAAGAATTTGATAAGGGTTTTGATAGAAAAGCTGAATATGAAGAGGTAAGTTGTTCTACCGATTTTTCAAGAATGGCACTTCCTAATAACTTGAGTCTTTTAGCTACAATGAATACTTCTGATCAGTCATTATTCCCAATGGATAGTGCATTTAAAAGGAGATGGGATTGGCAATATGTTCCTATAGATTATAATGATGCTAAAACCAACTTAACAATTAATGTGGGTGAAGGGTATAATTGGGGAGATTTTATTTTAAGTGTCAACAAACAAGTTAAAGAACATACACAAAGTGAAGATAAACAGCTTGGGAATAGGTTTGTTTCCCCACGAAATGGTATAATTACACCAGAACAATTTGTTTCAAAAGTTTTGTTTTATCTATGGACAGAAATTTACAAAGATGAACAAGACACAGGAAATACTATATTTAAAAATTCTGAAGATGATTCAGAAATACTCTTTGGCGATTTCTTTGAGTTTGACGGGAAAATAAATGAGTCAATACTAATGAGTTTTTTGAATCATATTTTACCTAAAGAACAAACTAGAACTGTTACTGAACAAGAAGCAGATATTACAGGAGATCAATCTGATAATTAATTGAATGAAATTATTTTTTGAAGAACAGCATTATCGTTTAGAGCAACTGGAAGGAATTCTGGATAAAAGGTATTATAACTCTGTGTCAAAAAGTTCTAATAAATACAAAATAAATTATGTTGGTTATTTTTTCAATTCAAAACTGAATGAAGGGAAAGGTGATGCAATACTTATTTTTCCAAAAGTTTTTATGCTGGGAACTAATGGAAAGAATAGAAAAGCTTTTGGAGCTTTTGATCCATTAGAAATTATTGACTATAACTCAGAACAACTACTAAAAGCTTCTGGTGATAAAAAATCTGTAGAGTTAATTTATGAAATGTCTACTTGGATTTATAGAGCTATAGATCAATATAGAATCAATGTTTTAAGTCAAGATATTAGTGAAGAAGCTGAAATAAGTACTGTTTTATCAAAAAAGGATGTTCACTCTTCTACAGAGTTTGAAGTTATTGAATCGTTGAGGTTGTTCAATAAACGGAATAAAGAATTATTTACTTTTATTTCACGAAAATCAAATTCACAAAAACATAAAATAAATTGGAGTAGAACTATTGCTAAAAAAACTGCATTATTTAGTAATGGAAAGCCTTACTACTTTGATGTTGCTTCAACAAAAAAGCAAATTAATTATGATGATGAATTAATTCGAATTTTCTTCTCAGTTTTAAATGCTTTAAAAACTAAATACGGATTTACATTTAAGATTGATCTAAATTACAAAATAGCCAAAGGAGTTGCTTATGATCGTTTAGAGCGCAAAGGAAGTAAATTTTTAAAGTCTATTAAGTATCAATTGTATTCCGATAAAATGATTGAGCTTCATAGTTTGCTTAGTGGTTACTTTGACAGGGTAGATAGATCTAATTCAAAAAAAATAGAAAATGAATTCCTATTGGTTAAAGAATTCAATAATGTATTTGAAGATATGATTGATCGGCTTATAGGTGATCAAGTAAATGGAGAGTTAGCAGTGTTGAAAAATCATCCTGATGGTAAGGAGCTAGATCATATTTATAAAGAATTAGGGTATTTTCAGGAAGAGTCTATTTATGCAATTGCAGATAGTAAATATTATCAAGAGCAAACAAAGCAAGGGAGGAATTCAAAGTTTAAACAATTTACCTATGCAAGGAATGTAATAGCTCTTAATGTAGATGTTATAAAAGGAGACAAAAGTGATGGTTCTATAAGGTATCAAGATAAAGAATTTACGGAAGGCTATCATCCAACACCCAACTTTTTTATCTCTGCTTTTTTTAATAAAAAACTGACAAATGCACAGCATGGTCTTGAAGTACACCCAGATAAAGACCACTTTTATGATGTGCAAGCACATTGGGAAAATAGGCTGTTCGATAGAGACACATTATTCACTTTGTCTTATAAGATTAACTTCATGTTTGTTTTAAGTACATACGTGAATAACAATAAAATGATAAAGGATAAGTTTAAGGGGAAAACAAGACTTAGATTTAGAAATGAGTTCATTGAATTCCTATACAATAGATATAATTTTTATATATTTAAACCTAAAAATTTAGACCTAAAAACTGCAATTGAAAAAGATTTTAAATTACTAAATGGAATATCGTTTAAGCAAAGTGAAAAAGATGAATTAATTGTCGGATTAGAAAAGAGTACAAATTGTAAGAACTTTTCTGAAGATGAAGTAATTGGTAAGTTAAAACACAATTGGGAGGTCGCTATAAAAAACCAAAAGTAATATGAGCCCCAAAGAAATTTACAAGGAATATGAGGATGCCAGTCCCAATCCTGAATACTTAATAAAGTCTATAGCAGAACAAGGCTATTCTCTTGAAACAGCACTTGCTGATTTAATAGACAATTCTATCTCAGCACTTGCTGACAAAATAGAAGTCTTAACTGATGTTAGCAGCAAAGAATGTTTGAAAATGTTTATTGTTGATAACGGAAGTGGAATGACAGAAAAGGAACTGATTCAAAATCTGCAATTCCCAAGTAGTTCAGTTGAGGAAAAGAGAAAAGAAACTGATCTAGGTAGATTTGGTTTAGGACTTAAGACAGCTTCTTTTTCTCAAACAAGAAAATTTACTGTTATTAGCAGAAAAAAAGGAGACACATACAATGCAAGAACATGGGATGTTGATTATTTAAAAAGAACAGGAAAATGGAGAATAATTATCAATACAGATTCTGAAATTGACGAGTATGTAAAGGAATACAGATCTTGTTCGGATAATTATCAAAAACAATTTGAAAATTTAGAACCTAACACAATTATTATTTGGCATGGTCTATATAAATATGAAAGGTTTATTGATAGTGAAAACAGAGCCAATTCACTTATTGAAGAACTAAATAAAGATACTATTGAGTATCTTGGGATTGTTTTTCATAGATTTTTACAAAGATTACCGAACCCTTTAGCTATTAGAATTAATCATCATTTAGTAACCCCTTTTGACCCATTTCCCATAGTTGAACGAACTGATCTTAGAACTTTAGGTGTTTATGAAAAATTATTTAAAGGAGATATTTTTAAAGTAGAAGGATTTGTGCTACCTGCTTCAGCCATTAAGGAATCGAAACAATTAGGAGGTTGGATTACACCCAATAAAAACTTAATGGATTTGGAGGGCCTATATATTTATAGAGGTGATCGTATAATTCACTTTGGTAGTTGGAATGGTTTACTTAAAAGAAGTAGTAATTTAAAACTAGCCCGACTAAGAGTTGATGTCGGTAATCTTAATGATGATTTACTTCAATTAAATGTTGCTAAATCTAAAATTTCAATTCCTTATGAATTGAAATTAGGTTTTTTAAAAATGCTTTCAAAACTAAAAGATGAGGCTAAAAAAGAATATTTCAACCATGGTATTAGAAATCATAAAGCCTCAACAAGCAAAAGAAATACTGAAACTATTTTCACGAGATATGCTACTTCAAAAGGAGCTAAACTTGAGTTAAATATAGCTTACCCAGGTATTAATATTTTTACAAACAGTTTAAACACAGATCAAACCGAAGGATTTAAAATTTTATTAAGAGGTATCAATACTCAAATTAATAAAATGAGAGATGTAGTTGAAGAATCTGACTTTATTGGAATCGAAGAAAAAGATCAACTACCAATGTCTTCATTAATCAAATATATTGAGAAATTAAAAAAACAAAAATTAACTAAATCCAAAATGATCCAAATAGCATTAACAGATTTAGGGTACACAAGAAACAATCTTCCTGAAGAAATAAAAAAAATACTAGAAAATGAAAGCTAAAATTGAATATATAAAAAGAAGAATTGATCTTTTTGCTCAGAAATTTAAATCAGAAAATAACGATATTATTACAACTGAATTCATTCAAGATTTAACATTAAAGGAAAGAGTAAAACCAAAATTTTTTTCTGAGGAAAAAGAAATGATTGCTCTCGGAATTAAGAGTTGGTCTGGGGTATCTGAGGAAGCAGATTTCGAAAATTATTTTGAAAAGGCGATGCGTGAATTTAAATCTGTAAATATAATTGAAGCTCCTTCGAATACTTCTCTGAAAAAAACAAAAAAAACATGGTTAAATCAGAAAAAGATTGAAAGCTTTAAGTGGAATGAAGGGCCTACAGAAAGTTATAGAGAAAGATACTTTGAATATTTAAACACTAAAGGTCGTTCACTTCAAGAATTAGAAAAAGCAAAAGAATCAACATTAAGTATTTTAGAGGGATTTGGAGACCCATCAAGTTCAGAATCTTTTTTTATTAGAGGAATGGTAGTTGGAAGCGTCCAATCCGGAAAAACCACAAATTTTAATGGTGTTATAAATAGTTCAATAGACATGGGCTATAAACTAATAATTATTTTATCTGGAATTACCGAGGACTTAAGAGCACAAACACAAGAAAGAGTTGAAACTGAAATTATAGGCCCAAAATTAAGAGGAAATAAATACTTAGGCGTTGGTGAAATTTGCAATAAAGTGGTCGGTAAAGATGAAGTCAACTGCATTACATCAAGAAAATCTGATTTCAAAAAAGATTTAGCACAAGGAAATACTCAGATTGAAAGATACAATATACTCGTTGTGAAAAAGAATGTATCTGTATTGAAGAATATTTTATTATGGCTCAATGATTTTGTGGATGAGAAAAACCCCGTTTTAAAAGAACCATTGTTAATTATTGATGACGAAGCTGATAATGCATCTTTAAACAATATGGGTCATAAAGGAAAGGAATATGCTACTCAAATAAATAAAGAGATTAGAGCAATACTGGCTTTATTTCATCAGAAAACATATTTAGGATACACAGCAACACCTTTTGCAAATGTCTTACAAGATCGAAACGAAACACCAGAAACCTTATTTGAATTTACTAAATCTAAAGTTGATTATAAATTCAAGTTAGAAGATAATATATTTCCTGAGGATTTTATTGAACTTTTGCATCCTTCATCGCATTACATTGGTATTAAACACTTCTTTGACACGAAGGATGATAATGTAATAAAAATTGACCCTTTGATTGCGCCAGCTATTCCAGAAACAGATTATGTAGAGGCTTTTCCTCCAAGGTTATGGAAAGATACATTAGAGCCCACTTCTTCAAAAGAACGTGGAACAAGAGCTGCTAAAAAAGATGATCAATATCCTCAATTTTTACCCAACTCACTAAAGGAAGCTGTTCGTTGTTTTGTGCTTTCTGTTTCAGTTAGAGACATTCGAGATTTAGATATGAATGATTCTAATTTTTATCAACCTCATAATACAATGTTGGTCCATATATCTAGATTTGGAACTTGGCAAGACAGAACAAGAGATTTAATTGCAAAATATATTGAGGACATTAAATTAGCAATAGGAAAAGGGTATTCAGATTCTATTTTTGAAGAGTTACAATTTACATGGGACAAACATTACAAGTTAATTGTTGGAACCATAAAGAAAAGATATCTAGATCCAAACAAATATCAAGATGATTACATGCAACCTCTTGAATATGGCGCTGATGTAAAAAGTGGAATTGCAAAAGCTATTGAAGGGATTCAAGTTAAATCTATTAATAGTGGAACTGGTGATAATTTGTATTACCCTAAAAAATCAGCTGCTGATTATGAAAGGAAGAAATACATAGCCATTGGTGGGAATAGACTATCTAGAGGGTTTACGTTAGAAGGTTTAACAATTAATTATTTTTTAAGAGCAACTAACAATGCTGACACCTTAATGCAGATGGGAAGATGGTTTGGGTATCGAATCGGATACCTAGATTGTTGTAAGCTGTTTACAATTAGAGATAATATAGAGAAATTTAATATGGCTTCTCTAATTATGGAGGATTTAGAATTAAAGTTTGAACAGCTATCCAAAATGCCAGACAAAACACCTAAAGACTTCACTATTTGGATTCAAAATAACCCTGATATAATTAAGTTGACTAGAGCCAACTTTTTAAGAGACTTACATAAAATGAATTTGAATTTTAGCAGTAGAATTCAACAATCATCCCAATTCAACTTGGAGAAGGATAAAATAATTAAATCGGCCGCTGCTTTCAAAAAACATGTAATTGCTTTAGATTGGGATAGTAAGTCTAAGCCTGGATATTATATTCACGTGACAGATCAAGCAGGATTGCTTAAATTTCTTGATATAGAGCCTACATCAATGTTAAATTTAAATTTAATAGGTCTTGAGGGATATCTAAATGAGTGTTTAGCTAAAAGGAAACTTACTAAATGGATTATCGCTATAAAAAACTCAACGGCAGGTAAAGGCACGACACTTAAAAAAGGAGATTTAATAAAGGAAGGAACTGTAAAACAAACTATTAGACGCGGTCCAAGTGAAAATACTATGTCTGCATACGACTTATTCGATAGAGATATCTTCAAAGTTAAAAATGCTCAAATAATAAGCGCCTCTGATTTTTCAATCGGATTGGACGATGATCAAAAAACTGTAGCAATTTCAGAATTTAGAAAGAGAAAGAAAGTTGAGTTTATTAAAAAATATCCAAAAAAATCAACAAAAGACATAAATGATCTGGTAAAAAAAGCATCAGTACCCGATTTTGAATATCGGAAATATATGGACGAATCTACAGGTCTTTTAATTATTTATCCAATACAATTAGAAACAGTTTTTGAAACAAATGATAAAAGTTCTAAGGATCATAAAAAGAAATTGAAAGATTATCAAAAACAAAAAGATTTAATCAATATTAATGTGCCATTAATCGGATATGCTGTTGGTTTTCCTGATATTAGAGGAGTTTCTGGAGGAACCTATGTTACTAGACATTTAAGTAAAGAGCTAGAGGATATGACCTTAAATGAACTTAAGACGTATATCGAAGAGAATAATATTGATATTAATTTATCTGATGATTGGACAAGGAAAGAGTTACTTTTAGAAATTCAAGAATACGATGAGGAAGAAGAATTTGATGATAATTTAGAAAACTAGAATTATGAATGTAGAAGAGTTAGAAATTAAATGGAATAAAATATATCTTCCAAAAAGTGGATCATATGCATATAACCGAATAAATGGTGTATGCCTTCCCGAGTTAAATATTGGTGTTAGCGAAAAAGGAAATAGATGCTTGATTTTAGTTTTGCCTCCTAACAGTAAAATTGAGTTCGTTGGAGAAAAAAAGGAGAATTTAGAAACCTATTTCAGAAAAAAAGAAAAGCATATAGTTTTAGAATTAACAGATAGATTCTACAATAGTTTTTTTGTTGATTTAGTAGTCTCGTTATATTATAGAATTAAAGATATTTCTGATGAAAATGATTCTGCAAGATCATTTATTTCACTAATTCAATATTGGTCGGACTTCCTAAGAGCAAAAAAAGGAGGATTGTTATCCGCTGAAGCTGTGAAAGGTATGTATGGGGAATTAACATACCTAGAGTACTTACTAGGTGATTTGGATTTACCTATAAATGATATACTTAATTCATGGAAAGGACCTTATGATGATAATCATGACTTTCATTTCGATGAAAAAAATGCAGAGATTAAAACTAAAACAATCGCAAGTAATGAAGTTCATATATCATCTGAGTATCAACTTGAAGCAGTTAAGGGAAAAAAATTGGAGCTAGTTGCCATTTCTGTCGAGGATGTTGCTGTTAATGGAGATAATTTAAGCTCGGTACTTAACCGAATTAGAAAGTATGTGCTTCATGAAAATGGAGATATTTCTATTATTAGTGCAGCATTACTTAAAAAAAATATTCAATTTTCTACAGTAGATTTATATGATTCATATATGTTTAGATTGAAAACCTTTGAAGTCTTCAACTGCGACGATGCTGATTTTCCTAAATTAACTAGTACGAATATTGGTGATAACTTAAGAAAGGTATCCTATAGATTAATATTAAAAGATCTTGATAATAAATTATTAATTCAAACTATTAATTTCTAAATATGGATATTGATGAACTAATCAAATTAAGATCGGATTTACTAGCAAACTCAACTAATGAAGATGGCTATATTTCACAGCAAACTTTTTTAGAAACAGTTTTACCAAGTGCTGTTGAAACAGGACTTGTTGAATCAGAGGATATAAATTTTGTTCCTCCAAATCAAAATTTTAATATTCTTGGTTATAATGAAAATGAATCAGGTGAAAGATTACAGTTATTTATTGTGGATCAAGGTTCAGTTTCATTATCCAAAAAAAAAGATGATTTAATTCTATCAAGAAAAGATAGTCACATTTCCCATTTTAAATTAGCTATGGAATTTGTGAAAAAATCAATGAAAGGTCATACTGATATACTTATTCAAGATTCTGATCCTTTGGCCGTTCTGGCAAATCAGTTATTCTCTTCAAGTTTCGTAGATAAAATAGATGTAATTGAAATCATTTTATTTTCTGCTACTGTAGCCGCAGAAACTCGTGGTAAGGAACTTGATGTTAAAAAATTTGAGTTTGACGACTCTTCAGTGACTAAAAAAATTACTAAAAATAGACAACAAGAACAGAAGAAAATAGATATATATTTCAAGCTTGTGGATATGGGTTATCTCTATTCTGTCTCAGTCTCAAAAGGTAATGCAGATCCATTAAAAGTATCATTTCAAAACGTATTTGGAAGTCCTATAGAGATTCTTAAGGCTGCTACGGAAGAACATTTTGAATCTTATATATGTGTTTTGCCTGCTGCTGGCCTGGCTAATTTATACAAAAAAGAATCATCTAGGTTATTGGAAAAAAATGTACGTTCCTTTCTGAATTTTAAAGGCGCAAATGCAGGTATGCGAAATACAATTCGGCAAGAACCTGAAAAATTTATTGCGTTTAATAATGGTCTTACTATAACAGGTGTTGGAAGTGAAATTATTGAGAAAAATGGTAAAATATACCTAGAATCTGTTAATGATTTTCAAATCGTTAATGGAGGACAGACGACTGCAAGTATTTATTTCTCAATGAAAGATGGTTTAGATATTAGTAAAATAAACTTAATGGCTAAAATTAATATTGCTAAAAATGTTTCTGAGGATGAATTAAACTCTTTAATAGGTGATATTAGTAAATATTCAAATACTCAGACCAAGGTTTCAAATGTAGATTTAAAAACATCAAATCGTGAGTTAAAGTTAATAAAACGAATTTCTTCTTCAGTAACTGCACCTAATGGTAATAAATGGTATTTTGACTTGGCAAAAGGTGAGTTTTCTACATTAGTAAAATTAAAAGGTAATAAAAAGAAGCTAGAAAAAGAATATCCAAAACAACGAAGATTTACTAAGGATGAATTGGGAAGATATTATACAGCTTGGGGCGAGGTACCATATCTAGTGAAATTGGGTGGTGTGAAAGTTTTTAGATATTTTATTGATTCTATCTCTGGTGATGGAGAAAGAAAGAAGCCTAAAAAAATTGATAGAGAATTTTTCATATCGTTAATTTCTAAAATTATTTTTTTTAGAGAATTAGAAGTTATTCATGGAAGAGGTAAAAATGCGATTGGGCAGCTTAGGTCATCGGTAATCCCGTATTCTATTTCAGCTATCTATAGTATTACTAATGGAGCTAAAGAAAGTTTAGACTTTAATTTAAATATGTTATGGAAAAATCAAGGGTTAGATAATTCCTTGAGAGCATATTTACATGATTTAATGTCTTTAATTAACGAATTGATAAAAAAATATGCTCAAAGTGATGATTTTGCTCAGTATGCAAAAAAGGAACAATTATGGAAAGATATCAAGAATAGTTCTGAACTTTCAAAGTTTCTTAAAAGTGGAGATACTTTGAAAATAATCAATAAATATGGTATTTCTAAAACCGGTAAAGAAAGCAAAAAAACATTCAAAGATAATTACAATTTTGAGATGATTTCAAAAGCTGTTGCATTGGTGTCAATGGGCAGTAAGTATTATAAAAAACTAATTAGTAACTTGAGTTTTACTTTATCCGAACCAGAACAAAGAAAGATGTCTAGAATAATACAATCTCTTAAATCATTTAAGAATTTATCTAAAGAAGATATATTATTTTTAGATGAATTTTTAATAAAAATTAATGAAAAATCACCTAAATCTTATGAAAATATAGAAAGTGAACAAAATGAAATCTGGTCTTATACTTTGAAAAAAATAATAGAGAATTACAATCACTGTATTGTACAAAAAATTTCAATTATTAGTGAATTTGATAAAATTGGTCAAATAGCGGCTTTGAAAAAAGTAAAATATAGTAGTATTTATGGAGTAATTGGAAACAAGCTTTATAAAGGAGAGGAATTAAGTTTAGTTGAAATATATCAAGCCAGTAATTATTATAAGAAATAATTATTTTCCCAGTATTATGGTTTATTACTTATACTGTGTTGACCTTAAAATTTTTGATCAATTCTATAATCGTAATATTTTTTTCGATTATTAAGCAGCTATATTTATAAAAAAGATATTTATACTTTTATTAGATTATAAATACTCTGCCGATGGTGAATTTATATGTTAATCATTAATGTTTGAGGCACACTTTTAGGAGTACCCTTTTTTCTTACTTCCCCAAAAGAGGCTGAGGTACTATCAATAGTGTCACTGGTTCGAGTCCAGTTCCCGCTACTAATAAACTCCTTGAGAAATCAAGGAGTTTTTGTTTGGAATCAAGTGATGCGTGCATCTTCT